>Ga0209672_100047_pt1 | contig 250925 bp, 228 predicted proteins | sample AraplaCol_mMS_r2_FD_184273 | JGI IMG/M metagenome (GOLD analysis project Ga0209672, IMG submission 184273) | Arabidopsis root microbial communities from North Carolina, USA - plate scrape CL_Col_mMS_r2 (SPAdes) (version 2) | ecosystem: Host-associated > Plants > Roots > Endosphere | place: USA... | reverse complement strand
CGATCGGCGCGTCGGGCTGCCGGATCCTGGTGACGCTGCTGCACGAGATGGTCAAGCGCGATGCGAAGCGCGGGCTGGCGTCGCTGTGCATCGGCGGCGGGATGGGCGTCGCGCTCGCGGTCGAACGCGGTTGAGCAGGGTCTGACGATATTGCACGCGTGCGGCGCCGGCCGGTGCCACCCGCGTGCGCAGCAACCTTCGCGCGGAACAAGCAACCAACAACAAGCGTGATGTACCGGTGCGCCGTGCCCGCCTTGCGGGTGCCAGCGCATCGCAGCGGTGGGGCGGCAGCATGTGCCATGCCGTCGCTCCGCATCATTGACTACCTTTTTGTCGGTAACTTATAGGATGACTAAGCGAATTGCAGTTGTGACTGGTGGAATGGGCGGCCTCGGCGAAGCGATCAGCATCCGGTTGAACGATGCGGGCCACCGGGTCGTCGTCACGTATTCGCCGAACAACGCGGGCGCCGATCGCTGGCTGACGGAAATGCATGCGGCCGGCCGCGAATTCCATGCGTATCCGGTGGACGTGGCCGACCACGATTCGTGCCAGCAGTGCATCGACACGATCGTGCGGGACGTCGGCCCGGTCGACATCCTGGTGAACAACGCGGGCATCACGCGCGACATGACGCTGCGCAAGCTCGACAAGGTCAACTGGGATGCGGTGATCCGCACCAACCTCGATTCCGTGTTCAACATGACGAAGCCGGTCTGCGACGGCATGGTCGAGCGCGGCTGGGGACGCATCGTCAACATCTCGTCGGTCAACGGCTCGAAGGGCTCGGTCGGCCAGACCAACTACGCGGCCGCGAAGGCCGGCATGCACGGCTTCACGAAATCGCTCGCGCTCGAGATCGCGCGCAAGGGCGTGACGGTGAATACGGTATCGCCGGGCTATCTCGCGACGAAGATGGTGACGGCGATCCCGCAGGACATCCTCGATACGAAGATCCTTCCGCAGATTCCGGCGGGACGGCTCGGTCAACCCGAGGAAGTCGCGGCGCTGATCGCGTATCTGTGCTCGGAGGAGGCCGGCTTCGTGACGGGCTCCAACATCGCGATCAACGGCGGCCAGCACATGCACTGACGCGCGGCGGCCCGGGCGGCGTTCGCGCGCGCGCCCGGGCCGTGCTCCCGCTGTATCCAGCGCCGGGGCGTCGCGGCACGCGCGCCGCCCCGGCCTCGCATTCCGGAGGAGGCATGGGTGACACCTGGATGGGACTCGCGATCGGCGGCTCGGCACTGGCCGTCGCGCTGACGATGGCGATCGCGCTTCACTGGCTCGAGCGGCGCCGTGCGCGGCTGCTGCGCAACTTCGATCCTCTCGATTGCTGGCTCGTCGCGTATGGCAAGCGCCTCGCGCGCGGGCCGGCGCGTCGCACGCGTAGCGGCGCGCGCTGACGGAGGCGGTGCGGCAACGGCGCGTTCACGCGTCGTGCCGCATCGCGCGCGTTCGTGTGCGGTACGCGGAACGCCCGCGCTCAATCGCTGCTTTTCGCCGAACCTTCGCCGGAATCGTTCTTGTGGAAGATCCGCTTCGTCGTGCGCTTGGTGGCATCCCAGCCCTCGCGCGACGCGTGCGCGATGCCGTGGCCGACCGTCTTCGCGGCGCTCGCGGTTGCGTGGCCGAAGCTTCGCGCGGCCTCGCCGGTCTTGTGCGCAGCTTCTTTCGAATCGCGCTTGATGTCCTGCTTCACTTCCGACATGTCCGCGTGCGCGATCGGGCTGATCAACGCGAGAACGAACGCGGTGCAAATGAACTGACGTGCTTTCACGACCTGGTTTCCTTGGGGCTAGTCATCGAGGGTCCGCGCCGCCGGCAGGCGGCGGAACGAATACGCCGGCCGCCGATGCATCGAGCATCACCGCGGCCCGGCCGCCGAGCAGCACGCGCTCGCCGCAGCGCAGCGTGAAGCCGTACAGCACGGAGCGGTCGTCGCCGCCGATGCGCTCGGCGTCGACGATCAGCGGCAGCTCGAACGTGTCGAGCCGATCGACGAACGCGTCGACGTTGCGCACGCTCGCCAGATAGCCGGCGCGCGGCCGCGCAGGTTCCGTCTGCGCGTGTTGCGTACCGACCAGCGCGCCGTGCACGGCCATCGCCTGTGCCGCGTATTCGATTCCGCAGACCGATGCGAGCCGGCCGTGCGAGCGAAGCGGGTTGTGCGGATCGCGATGGCTCGTCGCGCTGCAGCGGATCCGCACGGCATCCCATGCATCGACGCGATCGAGCAAGCACATCGCGCCTTCGTGCGGAATGTGCGCGGCGATCCATGCGCGATCGAGCGCTGCCGTCGTCAGCGCAGGCATCTGCGTCGTCATTGCGCGTGCTCCGCCGCGGGATTCGCCGGCGCGATATCGACCTGCACGCGCGTATCGTCCAGATAGTCGAGCACGACGCTCGCCGTGTGCCGAGCCGCGAGCGCGTCGAGCAGCGGCAGTGCGCGCGCGGCCGGATTGCCGGTGCGCAGCGCGTCGAGTTCGGGGTTCGCGAGCGTCGTCGCCGGCGCGTCGGTGAGCTGCACGTCGATGCGCGCGAGCGTGCGTTCGCTCGCGTCGGGCACGAGCACGAGCGCGACGCCGAATGCGTCGACGATCGGTCGCACCGCACGCAGCGGCTCCGGATAGTCGGTGTCGTAGGCGATCAGCAGGCTCGGCACATGATCGACCGCGACCTGGCACAGGCTCTCCAGCAAGCCCGCGGCAAAGCTGCCGTCGTGAGCGCACAGCACGTTCGACGTCGCCATCGCGCGGGTCGCGATGCTCCAGTAGCCGGCCGGCGCGTTGTGCACGGAGTTGTGAAAGCGGGTGGGCGACAGGTGGCGATCGTCGCCGGCGAGGGTCTCGCAGATCGCGTGGCAGTTCTGACCGTCGCCGCCGGACGCGCTGAACACGGTCGCGAGCGTGGCGGCATCGCGCCCGCTCGCGGCTGCCGCCTCGAGGCCGACCGCAAGCGCGACGCGCACGACGGGGCCGGTGCGGCGGCGTTCCGCCGGCGGCAGGCTGGCGGGAGGCGGCAGCACGGTGCGCGCGCTCGCATAGGCCGCGCGGCCCGCGAGCACGTCGGCCGCGTGCGGCCAGTCGTTCAATCCCGGCCCGACGAGGCCGACACTTTCGATGAAGGCGGTGAGGGTCATGTCGGCTCCCGGCGGCGGGCATGCTCGGCGCGGCCGAGGATCAGGCTGCAGTTCGTGCCGCCGAATCCGAACGAATTCGACAGGACCGCACGCACGCGCGCCGCGCGGCTCGCGAGCACGTAGTCGGCGGCCAGCGTCGGGTCGGGCTGCGTCGTGTTGACGCCGGCCGGCACGAACTGCTCGCGCAGCGCGATCGCGGCGACGACCGCTTCGAGCGCGCCGGCCGCACCGAGCGTGTGCCCGGTCGCCCCCTTCGTCGAGCTGCACGGCGTGCGCGCGAGCAGCGCGCCGACGGCGCGGCTTTCGGCGGCATCGTTGCTGGGCGTCGCGGTGCCGTGCAGGTTCACGTAGTCGATGTCGCCTGCCGCGAGGCCGGCCGACGCGAGAGCCTGTTCGATCGCGATGCGCGCGCCGAGCCCTTCCGGATGCGGCGACGACATGTGATGCGCATCGCTCGATTCGCCGATGCCGAGCAGCAGGATCGCGTCTTCGTCGATCGCGGCGCGTGTATCCGGCACGCGTTCGAGCAGCGCGAACGCAGCCGCTTCGCCGATCGAGATGCCGTCGCGCGCGACGTCGAACGGCCGGCACGGCCTGCGCGACAGCAGTTCGAGCGAATTGAAGCCGTACAGCGTCGTCAGGCACAGCGAATCGACGCCGCCGACGACGGCCGCATCGATCAGCCCCGCTTCGATCATCCGGCGCGCGGAGCCGAATACCTTCGCGCCGGACGAACACGCTGACGAGATCGCCATCGCCGGTCCGCGGAGCGCGAAATACGCGCGCACGAACGCGGCCGGCGAATAAGGGTTGTGCGTGTGCGCATAGCGGAACCCTGCGGGCAGCGCGCCGCTCGCCGGATCGCGTTGCGCGTACGCGCGTTCGGTCTCGAGGATGCCGGACGTGCTCGTGCCGATGAACACGCCGACGCGCGCGGCGCCATGGCGCGATACGGCCGCCGCGACGCGTGCGTCGAAGCCGTCCTGGACGAGGCCGAGTTGTGCGAGGCGGTTGTTGCGGCAGTCGAAGTCGGCCAGATCCGTGCGCACGGGATGCGCATCGACGCCGTCCACCGCGCCGATCCAGGTGTCGAGATCGGCGCGTTCGAAGTCGCACGGCGTGAGCCCGCCGCGTGCGTTGCGCAGCGCGTCGAGGGTCGCATCGAGGCCGCTGCCGATGCAACTGGTGGCGGTGAAGTGCGAGAGCAGGAGAGGTTTCACGAGGGTCGTATCCGGTGGCCGGAACGGGCGCCGCAGCAGGGCTGGCGGGCGCGCCGGGCAGGGTCAGATTTTATCAAACGGGGGGGCCGGCGTGCCGGGCTGGGCGGGCGATTCGGGCGCGAGCGCGGCGCGCAGCGTGGTCCACTGCAACTGCGCATCGGCGGCGGCGCGCAGCAGCGCCGGCAGCACGTCGAGCACGACCGGTTCGCCGCGCGCGTCGCGTGCCGCGTGGCCGTCGTGCACGAGCAGGATGTCGCGCGGCGCCAGACCGTCGAGCAGGCGGCGCGTGACGATGTCCGCGTCGCTCGCGCGCGTGTCGAAGCCGCGTCGCGTCCAGCTGGCGAGCTGCAGGCCGAGCTCGCACAGCACCGGCTCGAGAAATGGATTGCGCAGGCCGGCCGGCGCGCGGAAGAAGCGCGGGCGCGTGCCGGCGATCTCGGTCAGCGTCTGCTGCGCGGCCGCGATCTCGCGCCGCAGCGCGGCGGGCCCCGACAGCGAGAACGTATGCCGGTGCCGCTGGCTGTGGTTCTCGACCGCATGGCCGCGCGCGACGATCGCTTCGATCCACCGCGGATGGCGGCGCGCGAGATCGCCGATGCAGAAGAACGTCGCGCGCGCATCGTGACGATCGAGCAGGTCGAGCACACGCGGCGTGACGTCGGGGTCCGGGCCGTCGTCGATCGTCAACGCGATCCGGCGGCCGGCGCCGGCCGGCAGGCGCGTCCAGTTCGGTCCGAGCAGCGCGCTGCGCGGCCACAGGCCGGCGGCAGTCAACGCGAGATGCGACGCGACCACGCCGCCGACTGCCCACGGCCATGCAGCCGGTTGCGCGACGACGGCCGCGAGCGCGCCCGCGTGCAGCGCCGCCGTGCCCGCGATCAGCGGCGTCGGTTTCCAGCGGCGCGCATCGCCGGGCTGCCGCGGTGGAACGGACGACGGCGCGTTCATGCGCGGGCTCCTGTCAGGTGGGGACGAGCGCTGCTCGTCGCTGCGGCGCGTGGCGCGAGAATCGCGGCGAACGCGAGCGCGAGCATCGCGCCAGGGCCGACGGTCAGCCCGAAGGTTTCGAGCAACGGCACGCGCGACAGCGCGAGCAGGCCGAAGCCGGCCACCGTCGCGAGGTTCGCGATCAGCAGCGACACGAGCGTGTGCGGCGTGACCGGTTGTGCGTCGTCGCGCTTGTTGAAGAACAGCGCATAGTTCGAGCCGACCGCGACGATCAGCAGCATCCCGACGAGATGCAGGATGGTCAGCGGCACGCCGGCGAGCGCGAAGCCGGCCGTCACCACCAGCACGGCCGCGACCAGCGGCGCGAGCGCGCGCACGACGCGACGCGGCGAGCGCAGCGCGATCAGCAGCAGCACGGCGATCGCCGCGAAACCCGCGAGCGACAGCCGGATGTCCTCGTGCACGTAGTTCACGTACAGGCGGTCGGCCTCGGCCTTCATGTCGACGAACAGCGCATCCGGCACGCCGGCGCGCGCGACCGCCGCGCGGATCGACGCGGCATCGAGCGCCGGCGTGGCCGCCGACGCGGTACGTGCGGTATCAGGCGCGCGCAGCGGCAACATCGCGCTCCAGCGGCCCGCGCGCTCGGTCAGCAGCGCGTCGACGGCGAGCGCCATCGACGTGCCGCGCAGGTCCGCGCGCGTGATCGGCGGCGCGCGGCGTGCGGTCTCGACATCGGCGATGAACGGTGCGAACAGCTCGGGCCGGACCGAGATCGGCTGGTTCGCGACGGCCGCACGCATGCGCGTGGCAAGCACGTCCGCGTCCGGCAGGCTCGCCTGGCGCGCGCGCTGCGCGGCGTCGCTCGGCAGATAGCGCGCGGGACTTTCGAAGCCCGCGAGCGTGCCGCGATCGACGAGCGGCTGCAATTGCGCTGCGACCTGTTCCGCGCGTTCGAGTGCGGCCTGTTCGGTCGGCGCGGAAATCATGACGAGGTAGCGCACGTCCGGCGCGCCGACATCGGCGCGCAGGCGTGCGTCGAGTGCCTGCGCGCGGGCGGGAACGGGGCTCAGCGCTGCAAGCTCGCGGCTCCACAGGCCGTCGCGATGCAACACGAGCGTCGCGCACGCGGCGAGCACGAGCGCGGCGAGCGGCCAGCGCAGCCGCGGCGCCGCGGCGGCCGCACGCGCGAGCACCGCGCCGACGCGCGACACGTCGCGAATCGCGACGTGCTCGCCGCGCAGGTGAGGCAGCACGAAGCGCGTGACGAGCGCGGCGGCCGTCAACCCGGCGATCGAGTACAGCCCGAGCTGCACGAGGCCCGGAAAACCGGAGAACAGCATCGACGCAAAGCCGCACACGGACGTCAGCACGCCGAGCCTGATCGTCGGCCAGTACGTGGCGACCCATGCGCGCGTCGCGTCGGCAGGCCGCGCGGTGCCGCGCGCGCCGACCTGCGCCGATTGCACGAACAGGTAGATCGAATAGTCGACGGCTTCGCCGATCAGTGTCGTGCCGAAGCCGAGCGTCAGCCCGTGGACCGTGCCGAACACGATGCTGACCGCCGCGATGCCGGCCGCGATGCCTGTCAGCACCGGCAGCAGCCCCAGCGCGAGCGTGCGCGGCGAGCGGTACAGCGTCATCAGCAGCGCGACGATCAGCACGACGCTCGCCGTCGACAGCCGCTCGACGTCGTGCCGGATCGTGTCGCGCGTGTCGACCGAGAACACGCCGGGGCCGGTCATCGCGAGCGTGTACGCGGCGCGGTTCGACAGCGTCTGCGTCGCGGCCGAGAACGCGTGGCGCACCGCGTCGATCGCGCGCGCCTGCGCGTCGGTGTCGGAGCCGGCGGCGGCCGTCTGCACGACCAGCACCGCGCGCGTGCCGTCGCGCGACGTCCACACGCCATCGCGCATCGCGGGTTGCGCGCCGCTGTCGAGCTGGTCGACGAGCGCGGTCACTTCGCCGGTCGGGTCGCGCGGCAACATCGCCTTCGCGACGAGGCCCGCCGACGAGCTCAGCAGGTCGAGGCTGTCGCCGAGCGCCTGGTGCAGGCCGCCCGCGCTGAAGCGTTGCGGCGAGACGGCCGGGCTCAGCAGATAACGATGGTCGAACACGAACTGCCGGTCTTGCACGTCGTTGACCGCTTCGCCGTTGTTGATCGCCGAGAATTGCCGGTCGGCGCGCAGCGTGCCGGCGACGCGCCGCGACAGCGCGGAGCGCGTGGCCGCATCGCCGCCGTCGATCGCGACGAGGATCAGCCGCGACACGATGCCGTCACGCAGTTGATCGACGAGCACGCGCTGCCCGGCGCTCGGCGCGCTCGGCAGGAATGCGGACAGGTCAGTCGTGAAATGCGCACGGGCGATCGCGATCCCGCATGCGACGAGCGCAACCAGCCACACGAGCACGGCGCGCTGCCGCCACGCGGACGGGCGATGCGCGACGGGGGCGGTCGGCCGGGTGCGCTCGTCCATCACTTCGCCGGGACGGGTTGCAGGCGCATCGTCGAATGGTCGCCGTCGGCCTGCCGGATCGCGACGCTGCGCAACTCGTCGCGCGAGCCCTCGAGCGTGATCGTGCTGACGACCTTCAGCATCCGCGAATCGAGCGGTGTGAGCATCAGCGTCCAGTCGTCGCCGCGACCGGCGAGTGCGACCTTGTAGACCTGCTCGAGCGCGTAACGATTGCCGGCGAGCGTCGCGCGGATGCTGTCGATGAACGCGCCGAGTTCCGGATAACGCGCGAGCGCGAGCGTGTACTTGCGGTTGTTGCGCTCGACGGTGAGCATGTCGCCGTCGACGACGAGATGTTCGGGCTTCGGGCTCAGCGTGTGCTTCTCGAGGTGGTCGGGCGCGACGAACACGAGCTCGCCCGACGATTCGAGCGGTTGCGCGGCGATCGATAGCGTCTTCGTCTCGATGAACGTCGCGCGTCCGGACTTGTGCTGCGCGAGCGTCGACATCAGCCGGTCGAGGGTCCACGCCGCACCGGTGTCGGCCGCGTGCGCGGGCAGCGCGAGCGCGACGGCGGCCGTGATGGCGAACGTGCGCGCCGAGCGGCGCAGCGCGGGCGCGGACGGTAGCGGGAACAGCGACAGGAAGCGGAGAACGGCGGTCATGCGTCGGAATCCCTCGTGGCGGACAGGTTGGCGCACGCGCGCGCATCGTCGCGGCGCGCGGCGGCCGTGCCGGTCTGCCAGAAATCGAAATAGTTGAACCAGTTGTACGGGGCCGCGCGGCAATACCTGTCGAGCAGCGCGACGTAGCGCGCGAGCGCCGCGTCGACGGCCGCCGCGCGCGCGTCGCGGCGCACGTCGGAGAAATCGGCGAGCGTCTCGAAGTGCACGTCATAGCGGTTGCCGTCGCGATAGAGGCCCGTCATGAACAGCACCGGGCGCCGCAGCATCGCGGCCATGTACAGCGGCCCGAGCGGGAACGCGGCCGGTGCGCCGAGCAGCGGCAGCCGCCGCATCGAGGTTGCTGCATCGTCGAGCAGCGTGCGGTCGGCGAGCATGCCGACCATGCAGTTCGCGTCGAGACGCTCGCGCACCTTCAGCATCGAGTCGACCTGCCCGAGCGGAATCACGTCCGGTTTCGCGGCCGGGTTCACGGCGGCGAGCGTCGCGTTGATCTTGCGCGCGTTCTCTTCGAACATCGTGACGACGACGCGCAGGTCCGGACGCGTGCGGCCGATCGCGCGCACGACTTCGAAGCTGCCGAGGTGCGCGCCCATCAGGAATGCGCCGCGCCCGCCGGCGAGCGCATCGTCGACCCGCGTTTCGCCATGCAGCCGGATGTCGAACAGGTCGAAGCGGCCGTTCATCAGGTAGACGCGGTCGTGGATCGTCGCCGCGAACGTGAACACGTGCCGGTACACGTCGCGCCAGCGCGCTGGACGGCCGAGCACGCGGCGCAGATAGTCGCGTGACGCCGAGCAGGCGGCCGGCGAGAACAGCACGAAATAGGTCGCGATGGCGTGCAGCACGACACGCGACGGCCGCCGGCCGAACCGCAGCGAGATCCAGGTCATCGCGCGCAGCAACGCCGCGTTGCTGCGTTCCTGGCGCTCGGCCCATGCGGTGCGCTTCATGGCCGTGCACCCTCCGGCGCGGCGGCCGGTGCGGACAGCACGCCGGTGGCGACGTCGCGTGCGCCGGCGCGCAGCGTGAAGCGGATCGCGCCGCCGGCCGCTGCATCGAACGCGAGATCGAGCGGCTCGCCGGGCGCGACCGGGCTCAGGAATTTCGCGGAAGCCAACCGCCACGTGTGCAGCGGGCGGTTCAGCGACGCACCGAGCGCGGCGATCGCGTGATCGAGCAGCACGACGCCCGGCACGATCGGATGACCGGGGAAATGACCGGGCAGCGCCGGGTGATCGGCGGGAATCGTGAACGCGAGCGGCGCAGCCGTCACGGCGCGCTCATCCGCTTCGGCCGCGGCGGCCCGCGTGTGCCGTGCGACGAGCGCGGCGAGCACGTCGCGCGGCAGCTTGCCCGTTTCGTTGCGCGGCAAAGCGTCGACGAACACGAGCGGACGCGGCATGAACGCGGGATCGATCCGTTCGCGCAGCGCGCGCTGCAGGTCGGCCGCGGCGAGCGTCGGCGCGACCACGAGCGCGACGAGCCGCGTGACCGGTTCGCGGGTCGCATCGGCATCGGCCGGCGTGGCGTCGTCCGGCATGAAGAACACGCCGTCGACGACGTCGGCGATCGCGTTCAATTGGTGATTCAGATACGCGAGCGACGTGCGTTTGCCCGCGATGTTGACGAGGTCTGCCTTGCGGCCGTGCAGCAGGAACCGGCCGTCGCCGAGCAGTTCGAGCGCGTCGCCCATCGGCACGGGGGTTTCGACGTGTCCGCCCGACGCCCACACGGTCGGACCGCTGTCGTCGCCTGCGGTGTCGCGGCCCGGCGCGTCATGTGCCGGGCGTGCGTCGAGGCGGATGCCCGGGAACAGCTGCCACGTCGCGCCTTGCGACGTGCGGCGCGTCGCGATCTGGCCGGTCTCGGTGCTGCCGTAGATCTCGACGAGCGGCGCATCGAGCGCGGCCTCGGCTTCGCACGCGAGCTTTTCCGACAGCGGCGCGGTGGCCGACAGCACGAGCGCGGCCGGCGGCAGCGCATGGCCGGCCGACAGCAGTGCGCGCAGGTGAATCGGCGACGTGACGAGCACGCGCGGCTGCGGGATCGCGGCGAGTTCGTCGCGAATGTCGACGGGGTAGAACGGCTGGCGGTTGCTGAACGCGAGGCCGCCGATCAGTGCGAGCAGCACCGTCGACTCGAAGCCGTACATGTGTTGCGCGGGCACGGTGCCGATCAGCGTGGCCGCGCGGCCGTCGAGCAGGCCGAGGCGGTCGGCCGCCGCGCGCACGCAGCCGACCAGGAAGCCCCAGGTCTTGCGATGCGGTACCGGCGCGCCGGTCGAGCCCGACGTGAACACGTACGCCATGATTCGCGACGCGTCGATCTGCGGCACCACGCACGGCGCGTCGTCGGGGAGGTCGCCGGGTGCGGCGTCCGGATAGGCGAAGCGCGGCAGGTCGATCGTGCAGTCCGGCGCGTCGTGCAGGCAGAACGCGTCCGGTGCGAACGACGCGAGCTGGCGCACCATCTCCGGCGTGTGTGTCGACGGCAGCAGGCTGATCCTGCCGGTGACGAGCGCCGCGCACAGGCTGACGGCGAAGCGGTAGCGATCGCGGCACACGTTGAACACGTGGCCGCCGGCGGGCAGCGCGGCGGCCACGCGCGCGACGTCGGCGACGAACGCGCGCACGCTGACGGGCGTGCCGTCGCGCCAGGCAATCACCTGGTCCGGCGAGGAATGGAACACCAGCGGGTAAGTCGGCATAAATCGGCGAAAGCGGGAGACGGTCACCGGCGCGGCCGCGATGCGGCGCCGCGCCGGTCATGAATTCATCGTGACGGCTGCGTCGACGCGCGGTACGCGCGCACCGCGTCGGTCATCCTCGGCCGTGCGTCGTGCGGCAGTGCGAAGCGCCGGCACGCATGCTCGGCGGCGAACATCACCGCGACGAGCGGCAGCGACAGGTAGTTCGCGAACGTCGACCATGCGACGATCGGCGCGGTCGCGAACAGCAGCGTCGACACGGCGGCGATCGCGACGAAGAACAGCGTCCATGCGAACGTGATGCGCCGCGTGTAGATCGCGACGGCCGGCGTGATCGTGCCGTGGATCATGGTCGCGAAGCGCGTGCACAGCGGCACCTGGCCGGCCGCGAGCGTGCGGCCGAACAGCAGCGCCAGCGCGAGGTTGAAGCTCGCGTGCTCCAGATACAGGCCCCATTCGAAATGGCGCGCGAGCGGAATGCGCGCGGCCCACAGCGCGGCCGCGGCGAGCAGCCATGCGGGCACCAGCCATCCACGCCTCGGCGAGCGCAATGCCGCGCCGAGCGCGAGCAGCAGCGGCGGCACGAGCGCCATCGCGAGGCCGAAGCCGTGCGCGCCGGGAGTCGCGGCCGCGTAGTGCGCGCCGATCTGGTACGCCGCCACCGCGGCGACCGCGCCGACGCCGCGTGCGATGCCGAGCGGCGAGGTCATCGCGGCGCTCCGGGCGCGCGGCGCGTGCGCGCATTGCTGTCGTCCGTCGCGGCGCGGCGGCGGACGGGCGGGCAAACCGGGGCGAGACGAATGGACGGGCGCGGCATGGCTGCTGGAAACATCGGACGGATCGGGGCCGGACGCATTCGTCGGGCCGTCAAACATCATATGAATGGCGGCCGGGACGCGTGTCCGGGCCGGCTGTCGTGCACGCACATTTTAGGGCCGCGGCGCGGCGGTTCGAGGTCGACGCAGCCGGGTTTTGTAACCGAATGTATGGCAGCGCACTGAACCTTTCGCGGCGGCGATTCATTTCCGCCCGAAGCGGCTCAAGCGTCTGCTGCGATCGGGGCCCGAAACCGGCCGCGGCGGGGGCCTTCAGTCTGTAACCAATCCCCGTATACGTGCCGATACCCATCGTCTAGAATCCGCGTAACTTTTACAAACGACCCCCAATAACGCAGGCGGGGAAGCCGGCAGACGCCGGAGGGACGGAGATTCGCGCGCGCTTCGCACGCGCCGGGCGTGCACGACGATTGCCGTTTCCGGGTGCCTCCCGCTGCCATGGGCCGCCTGCCCGCAAGCATGATGAACGCACTGGAACAAGAGCTCGCCACGCTGATCATCGGCGAACTGAATCTCGAAGACGTCCCGCTCGAAACGGTGACGGCCGGGACCCCGCTGTATGGCGAGGGCTTCGGGCTCGACTCCATCGACATCCTGGAAATCGCGCTGCTGATCTCGAAGAAATACGGCTTCGAGCTGCGCTCGGACAATCCGGACAACCAGAAGATCTTCGCGACGCTCGGCGCGCTCGCCGAGTACGTCGCCGCGCATCGCACCAAGTGACGGCGGCGCGCGCGAACGCGACGCGGCACGCAGACGATGACGGCACGCGGCGGCGGTCGCTGGACGAACCACGGCCGCGTCGATCGAGAGGAAACGCCATGAACGGAGCAATGCGATGCGGGCGCTCGTAACGGGTGGCAGCGGCGCACTCGGGCAGGCGATCTGCGCGGCGCTCGCGCAGGCCGGCCACGAAGTCTGGGTGCACGCGAACCGGAATCTCGCGCAGGCGGAGGCGGTCGCGCAGCAGATCGTCGCGGCCGGCGGCACCGCGTATGCGATTGCGTTCGACGTGACCGACGCCGATGCGACGCTCGCCGCGCTCGCGCCGTTCATCGACGACGCACCGGTGCAGATCCTCGTCAACAACGCGGGCATTCACGACGACGCACCGATGGCCGGCATGTCGCGCCGGCAGTGGCATAGCGTGATCGACGTGACGCTCAACGGTTTTTTCAACGTGACGCAGCCGTTGCTGCTGCCGATGATCCGCACGCGGCGCGGCAGGATCGTCAACATCGCGTCGGTCGCCGGCGTGACCGGCAACCGCGGGCAGGTCAACTACGCGGCCGCGAAGGCGGGGCTGATCGGCGCGACGAAGTCGCTGTCGCTGGAGCTCGCGTCGCGCGGCATCACGGTGAATGCGGTCGCGCCCGGCATTATCGAATCGCCGATGGCCGACCATGCATTTCCCGCCGAACGGATCAAGCAGCTCGTGCCGGTGCAACGCGCGGGCCGGCCCGACGAAGTCGCGGCGATGGTCGCGTATCTGGTATCCGATGCGGCCGCTTATGTGACGGGACAAGTGTTGTCCGTCAACGGCGGGCTCGCATGACGACGCGCGCGGCGTCGGCCTGACGCGAAGCAACGGCGCGCAACGCGGCGCGTGGCCACGACGCCGCGAGCCCGCACCGCATAGTGAGGAAATCGAAGTGTCAGTGTATCCAGTCGACGCCGAACGGCGAGCGTGTTCCCCGTCGTCCGCCACGACCGCGGTCGCGCGCGAACACATGACAGGCGGAGCCGCCGCATCGCGAGCGGGGATCTCGCCCGCCGCGAACGGCGGCAACCGTGCGCTGCGACTCGTCCAGATCGATCATGCGCGGCTGGCTGCGCTGCTGCACGATGCGCGGCAGCGGGGCGACGCATTCGACCACGTGTTTCCCGGTGCGCTCGGTGCGGTCTGCATCGGTGCGGCTGGCGCGCCGACCGACGCGATGGCCAGCATGCTTGCCGCCGCCGCGCCCGACCTGCCGCGCGCACCGGTGCAGATGGCGCTGCTCGACGCCGGCGGCCACGCACGCCCCGGTGCGGTCTGCGAAATCTGGCAGTGCGACGCGCCCGATCTGCGCAGCGAGCGACGCGGCGCACTGCAGTATCGCTACAGCGAAACGGCGGGGCTCGTGTTCGGCAGCATCGTCGTGCAGGAAGAGCAGGAAGCGGCCGATGCGGATCGCGACGGCGGCACGCCGCTCGAGCGCGCGACATACGATGCATACCGCGCGCTGTTCGACGTGCTCGATGCGCTCGGCATTGCGCATCCGCTGCGAATCTGGAATACCGTGCCCGCGATCAACGCGCTGCAGTTCGGGATCGAGCGCTATCGTCAGTTCAATATCGGCAGGCAGCGCGCGTTCGACGTGTGCCGTCGCGCGCTGACGGGCAGCGTGCCGGCGGCCTGCGCGCTTGGTTCGGTCGTGCCCGTCACGGGCGACACGCCGCCGGCCGCGCCGCTCGCGATCCATTTCATCGCGACCCGCACGCCGGCCGATCCAGTTGAGAACCCGCGCCAGGTCAGCGCGTATCACTACCCGGCGGAGTACGGCCCGCGTGCGCCGACGTTCGCGCGCGCGGCCGCGTGGCCGGGCGACGATGCCGCGCCGCTGCTGTTCGTGTCGGGCACCGCCAGCATCGTCGGGCATCGCACCGTGCATCGTGGCGACGTCGTCGCGCAAACACGCGAGACGATCGCGAACCTGGCCGCCGTGCTGGAGCAGGCCGCGCGGCAGGGGCACGGCCCGTTCGCGCTCGCCGACCTGAACTACCGCGTCTACGTGCGCGACGCCGGCGATGCCGTGGCGCTCGCCGCGATCGAACGCGCGCTGCGCGATGCGGCGGGCTCCGGCGTGCGGCCGTTGTTCGTTCACGCGGACGTGTGCCGCGACGATCTGCTGGTCGAGATCGAAGCGAGCGCCGGCCATCCGCTGGAGCACCTGTCGTGAAGCGCGCGGGCCTGTCGCTGCGCGAAGGCGGCGTCGACGAAGCCTGTCGGCAGTCGCCTGCAGGTCATAAACTTTTGTCAGGATCCTCGTCTTCGCAATCGGCCGTTCCCATGTTCAAGCTGCACGCCTCGTCCACCCATCTCGTACTGATTCCGAGCTACAACCCGGGCGTCAAGGTCGACACGACCGTGCGCAACGCCCGCGCGCAGTGGAACCCGGTGTGGGTCGTCGTCGACGGCAGCACCGACGGCAGCGCCGAGCGGCTGCAGGCGATGGCCGAGCGCGACCCCGGGCTGCGAGTGATCGTGCTGCCGGAGAACCGCGGCAAGGGCGCCGCGGTGCTGGCCGGGCTCGACGCGGCGGCCGCAAGCGGCTTCACGCACGTGCTGACGATGGACTCCGACGGCCAGCATCCGGCCGACCTGATTCCCGAATTCATGGTCGCGTCGCAGGCGGCGCCGGATGCGATGGTGCTGGGCCTGCCGAAGTTCGACGCGAGCGCGCCGCAGCTGCGCGTGCAGGGCCGGCGGCTGTCGAACGGATGGGCCGACCTCGAGACGCTATGGGCCGGGATCGGCGATTCGCTGTACGGCTTCCGCGTGTACCCGGTCGCACCGCTCGCCGCGATCATGCATCGCCAGCCGTGGATGCGCGGCTTCGACTTCGATCCGGAAGCCGCCGTGCGGCTGTGCTGGGCCGGGGTTCGACCGATCCGCATCGAAGCGCCGGTGCGCTACTTCGGCGCGCACGAGGGCGGCGTGTCGCATTTCCACTATGGCCGCGACAACGCGCTGCTCGCGTGGATGCACCTGCGGCTCTTCGCCGGTTTTGTGGTGCGGCTGCCGATGCTGGTCGCGCGGCGGCTCACGCGCCGGTCGCGTTCGACGTTCAGCCGGTCATCCGGTCACGGCGATTGATGACCTGATTGCTATCAAATGACTGGGCAATCGCGCCGTTCGTTTCGAATTGGTGAGTAATCAAGCTGTCATTTGATGTAAACGTCTGGTAATTTTCTGCCGGATTATGCAAAATCCCCGCTTCCAAATACAACTACCGAGGGATCCGGGATGCATATCAAGAAAGCGGCGGCAGCGTGTGGCATGGCGTTCCTGTTGAGCGCATGCGGCGGCGTGCAGAATCTCGACGCGAACAGCCTGACGTCGGCGGGGACCAGCCTGTTCAAGGCGGCGACGCTGTCGGACACCGACATCGCGGCGCTGTCGAACGACTCGTGCAAGGCGAGCGACGCCGAATCGAAGATCGCCGCGCCGAACAGCGCGTACTCGAAGCGCCTGACGAAGGTGATGAAGGGCTTCGGCGACATGACGCTGAACGGCCAGAAAATCAACTACAAGGTCTACGTGACCAAGGACGTCAACGCGTGGGCGATGGGCAACGGCTGCGTGCGCGTGTACAGCGGCCTGATGGACATGATGAACGACGACGAACTGCGCGGTGTGATCGGTCATGAAATGGGCCACGTCGCGCTGGGTCACTCGAAGAAGGCGATGCAGACCGCCTACGCGGTCAGCGCGGCACGCACCGCGGCCGGTGCGGCATCGCCGGGCGTCGCGGCCCTGACGAGCTCGCAGCTCGGCGACATCACCGAGAAGTTCATCAACGCGCAATTCTCGCAAACGCAGGAAAGCGCGGCCGACGACTACTCGTTCGACCTGATGAAGCAGAAGAACATGAACCAGAAGGGCCTCGTCACCGCGTTCCAGAAGCTTGCGCAGCTCGATGGCGGCAAGAGCTCGATGATGAGCTCGCACCCGTCGTCGGCTAGCCGTGCGCAGCACATCCAGGATCGCATCGCGAAGGGCAGCTGATCGCCGTCTGGGGCGCCGGCCGCGTTCGGCGCCCGGGATGAACGAAACCCCACGCTCTTGCGGGCGTGGGGTTTTTGTTTTTCGGGGAACCGGAAAAGGGCCGTGCCTCTTGCTTACGGCACCATCCCCGGCAGCACGTAGGCCTGCACGAGCGTGATCAGGCCGACGATCACCGCGAACAACAGGCTGTGGCGCACCGTGAAGCGGAACAGCTCCGATTCCTTGCCGACGAGGCCGGTCGCCGCGCATGCCACCGCGATCGACTGCGGCGAGATCATCTTCGCGGTCACGCCGCCCGTGGTGTTCGCGGCGACCGCGAGCGTCTCGGGCACGCCGAGCTGATGGGCGGTGGCTTGCTGCAGCGAGCAAAAGAGGGCGTTCGACGACGTGTCCGAGCCGGTCAGGAACACGCCGAGCCAGCCGAGGAACGGCGAGAAGAACGGGAACGCGGCGCCGGTCGCGGCCAGCATCAGCGCGAGCGTCGACGACATCCCCGAGTAATTCGCGACGAATGCGAACGCGAGCACGAGGCCGATCGACAGGATCGGGCGCGTGAGTTCCTTCAGCGTCTCGCCGAACGTGACGAGCGCGTCGCGCGGCTTCATCCGCAACAGCGCCATCGAGATCAGCGCGGTCACGAGGATTGCGCTGCCCACCGCCGACACCAGATCGATCTTCAGCACGGCGTCGAGCGCCTTCGGCGTCGCGGCGATCGGCGCGGTCTTCACGACGAGCTGGTCGAGCCCTGCCACATGGAACTTCAGCACGGTCGACGCGAGCGCGCCGTGCGCGGCGAACAGCGCCTTGAACGGCGCGATGCTCCACACCGTGACGACGGCCGTCAGGATCAGGAACGGCGACCACGCGCGCACGGTCTGTACGAGCGTGTACGGCGACGCCTGCCTGCTCGTGCCGGTGCCGCTAGCGCCGAACCTGCCCGCGCCGAACCCGGCCAGCGCCGCGCCGCCGCCGGACGAGACGACGCCGCCGGCCGGCTGCTGCGCGGTGCGCGGCTGCCACACCTTCAGGAACGCCGCGAGCGCGACGAGGCTGACGAGCGACGACGTGATGTCCGGCAGCTCGGGCCCGATGTGGTTCGACGTGAAGTACTGCGTGAGCGCGAAGCTGCCGCCCGCGACGAGCGCGGCCGGCCAGGTCTGCCGCACGCCGCGCAGCCCGTCCATCATGAACACGAGCCAGAACGGCACCGCGAGCGACAGCAGCGGCAGCTGGCGGCCGGCCATCGCGCCGATGTGGAACGGGTCGATGCCCGTCACCTGCCCGGCGACGATGATCGGGATGCCCATCGCGCCGAACGCGACCGGTGCGGTGTTTGCAATCAGACACAGTCCGGCCGCATGCAGCGGCTTGAAGCCGAGGCCGACGAGCAGCGCGGCCGTGATCGCGACGGGCGCGCCGAAGCCTGCCGCGCCTTCGAGGAACGCGCCGAACGAGAAGCCGATCAGCAGCATCTGCAGGCGCTGGTCGTCGGTGATCGACAGCACGGACGCGCGGATGATGTCGAACTGGCCGGTCTTCACGACGATCTTGTACAGGAACACGGCCGCGACGATGATCCACGCGATCGGCCACAGGCCGTACGCGAAGCCGAAGCCGGCGGCCGCGAGTGCCTGCGGCACGGGCATGCCGTAAGCGAGGATCGCGACGCCGAGCGCCAGCAGCAGCGTGATCGCGGCCGCGACGTGGCCCTTCATCCGCAACGCGGCGAGCGCGACGAAAAAGAAGATGATCGGGATCGCGGCGACGAACGCCGACAGCCCGAGGCTGCCGAGCGGGGTGTAGATCTGATGCCAAACCTGCATGGTTGTCTCCTCCATGGATTTCTATCGGTACGGGTTTGAAAGCGAGGTGGTCTATTCGGGCTGGCCGCGTGCGCGCAGCAGGTCGGACAGGCTGCGCGGCGCCGGTTCGAGCGGCGTGCGGTGCTGCGTCCAGCCCATCTGTTTCGCGGGCGTCAGCGCGCGCAGGCGTGTCGCCGTCCAGCGGAACGCGCGGTACGCGCGCGGATGCGCGAATGCGCCGGACCAGAAACGCCACACGAGGTCTTCCGCGCGGTTGTAGTTCGCGCCCTGGCCGCGCAGCGGATGCGCGACGGGTTCGTCGGGCTTGCGGTTCGCCTCGGTGCGCAGCCGCACGAGCAGTTGCGGGATCGGGATCCGGACCGGGCACACCTCGCCGCATGCGCCGCACAGCGTCGACGCGGTCGGCAGGTCGGCCGTCGCGTCGAGGCCGAGCAGGTGCGGCGAGATGATCTTGCCGATCGGCCCCGGGTAGGTCGTCCCGTACGCGTGGCCGCCGATGCGCGTGTAGACGGGGCAGTGGTTCATGCACGCGCCGCAGCGGATGCATTGCAGCGTCGCGCGCAGTTGTTCGTCCGCGTAGGCCTGCGTGCGCCCGTTGTCGAGCAGCACGAGATGCAGTTCGCGCGGGCCGTCGCGTTCGCCGTCGCGGCGCGGGCCCGAGATCAGGTTGAAGTAGGTCGTGATCGCCTGGCCGGTGGCCGAGCGCGTGAGCAGGCTCGACAGCGGCACGATGTGCTCGAGTTTCTCGACGACCTTCTCGATGCCCATGATCGCGACGTGCGTGTCGGGCACCGTCGTCGACAGGCGGCCGTTGCCTTCGTTCTCGACGAGCCACAGCGTGCCCGTGTCGGCCGCCGCGAAGTTCACGCCCGACAGGCCGATGTCGGCTTCCGCGAATGCGCGGCGCAGCGCGCGCCGGCCGGTCTGGATCAGCTCGTCGACGTCCTCCGTGTAGCGCGTGCCGGGGATGTGTTTCTCGAACAATCCGGCGATGTCGCCGCGCGTCTTGTGGATCGCCGGCATCACGATATGCGACGGCTTCTCGCCCGCGAGCTGCACGATGAACTCGCCCATGTCCGACTCGATGCAGTCGACGCCGTGATCCGCGAGGTAATGGTTCAGCTCGATTTCCTCGCTCGCCATCGACTTGCCCTTGATCACGCGGCGCGCCTTCTTCGCCTGCGCGATGCCGAGCACGATCGCGTTCGCGTCGGCGGCCGTCTCGGCCCAGTGCACGTGCACGCCGGCTGCCGTGAGCTTCGCCTCCAGCCGCTCGAGCAGCGCGGGCAGTTGCGCGAGCGCGTGCTGCCGCACGGCTTCGCCGAGATCGCGCAGCTGCTGCAGCTCGGCGTCGTCGGGGAACTGGGTCGCGCGCTTGCCCTGCAGGAAGTCCATCGCGCCGCGAAAGCTCCGGCGCAGTGCGGGATCGTCGAGCGCGGCGCGCGCGCGGGCCTTGAAGTCGCCGGGGGCGACGAATTGCAGCGGTTGGTCGCTCATCGCGGCAGGTCCTGGCAGGCGGTTGCGGTCGGTTCGGTGACGATCACGACCCAGAGGTTGCGCGGCCCGTGTGCGCCATACGCGAGGGTCTGCTGGATGTCGGAGGTTTTCGACGGGCCCGACACCAGCACGACGTTGGTCGGCATGCCGGCGTGCCAGCGCTCCGCGTGCACGGCCGCGTGGAGGTCCGCGTGCAGCGTGTTCGCATGGACGAGCGCGACGTGCAGCGGTGGCACCAGCGACACCGTGCGCGGCGTGGCGGCATCGGGCGCGAGCACGATGGTGCCGGTTGCCGCGATGCCCGAGCGCGCGACGGTGAAGCCGGCGTCGATCGTGTCGAACAGTTCGGCTTTCCACACGTCGATCGGCCGGTCGAACGGCACCGGCGCGACCGCGTCGGGCAGCACGCGCGCGAGGGCAGCGGATTCGGCCCGGGCCGGGTCGAGCAGCAGGCGACGCACGCCGGCGTCGGCGAGCCGTGCGGCAAGCTGCGCGGGCCACGCATCGGCGGTGGCGCACCAGACGTCGGCGTGCGACGCGGCGAGTGCGACCTGCATCGTCTGCGCGAGCGCATGGGAATCGGGGGCGACCGGTGCGCGGCGCGCCGCGTAATGCGAGTCGATGCGCGCATCGAGGGCGGGGGCGGCGTTCGCTGCGACGCCGGGCGCGGCGGCGCGCAGGCGTGCGAGGATCGTGTCGCGCGCGCTCATTGCGCGTCTCCGCGCAGCGAGCCGGCGCCTGCCGTGCGGCGCCACAGGAAGCTCGCGAGATGCTCGACGGGCAGCGTCGCGCCGGCCTTGGCCGCTGCGTGGCCGATGTTCAGCAGGCAGCCGCAGTCCGCCGACACGAGTCGGTCGCAGCCCGTCGCGCAGGCCGATGCGACCTTGTCGCGCACCATCGCGCCGGAGATGTCGGGGTGCTTCAGCGAGAACGTGCCGCCAAAGCCGCAGCATTCCGATTCGCGTTCGTGTTCGATGCGCGTGACGCCCGGCAGCGCGTCGACGAGCGCGACGCCGTGCACGCGCGTGCCCATTTCACGGCGGGCCGCGCACGACGTATGCAGCACCACGCGCTCGTCCGGGCCGGCGTTCGTGTCGATGCCGTCGAGCCGCACGTCGAGCACGTGGACGAGGAATTCGGCGAGTTCGTAGGTGCGCTCCGCGATCGCGCGCGCCTTGGGGCCGTGCACGGGGTCGTCGGCGAACAGGGCCGGCCAATGGTGCCGGATCATGCCCGCGCACGAGCCGGACGGCACGATCACGGGCCACGGCTCGGCGAACAGATCGAGCTGCGCGGCCGCGACGCCGTGCGCCTCGTCGGGATTGCCGCTGCTATAGGCCGGCTGCCCGCAGCAGCTCTGGCCGCGCGGATAGTGGACGGTCAGGCCTTCGCGTTCCAGCAGGCGGACCGCGTCGAGCCCGGCTTCGGGGACGAACAGGTCGACCAGGCAGGTCGCGAACAGATAGACGTGCGCGGGGGCGGCGGCGGGGTAGTGCCTTTCGTTCATGTCTCGCTCCAGGGGGCCGGCCCGGCAGGTGAATGCGGGACGACGATTTCGCTGCATAATTCCCGCGACGACGCCGTAGCTCAAATTGGTTGGGCCAATCGGCACGGCGGGTATTCCGATGGAGAGACGGCGATGGCGGCGATGACGGCACGGGGCCGGACCGAAGTGGTGATGCGCAAGATCGAGACGGCGCTGCTCGACGGCACCTGGCCGGCCGGTGCGCGGCTGCCGGCCGAGCGCGTGCTCGCGCAGCAGTACGGCGTGGCGCGCAATACGGTGCGCGAGGCGACCCAGCGGCTCGTCGCGCGCGGGCTGCTGCAGAGCCGGCGTGGCGCGGGCGTGTACGTGACGGACCAGTTGCGCGCGGGCATTGCATCGCCGTGGGGCCAGCTGGTCGCCGACCACCCGGCGCTGCGCGACGACATACTCGAATTCCGTCGCGTGCTCGAAGGCGCGACCGCGTATTTCGCCGCGCTGCGCGCGGATGCGAACGACCGGCGCCGGATCCGTACGCTGCTGCGCGAGCTCGAGACCGCGCACGCGAACGACGACGCGGCCGTCGAGGCATCAACCGACGCGAAGCTGCACGAGGCGATCGCGCTGGCGTCGCACAACACGATGTTCCTGCACCTGCACACGAGCGTGATCGGGATGCTGCGCGAGCACATCTCGATCAACGTCGCGGGGATGACGACGCACGACGAGCAGGCGTCCGAGCTGCTGTTGCTGCAGCACCGGGTGGTCTGCGAGGCGATCTGCGCGCACCGGCCCGAGGAGGCGCGCACCGCGATGCAGACCCATATCGACTATGTGCGCAGCCACTTCGAGCGAAGCGGCGATACGCCCTGAGATTGGTTGGACCATGGGTGCCGCAGGCCTGTCCGGCGGCCGAGCCGCGGGCTGCCGTTCCTGGATGCCCTCGCCGGCGGCGCGCGTAGCGGTTGCACGGCGCCGCATGCGCGAGCCGCGCGATTGACCGGTTCATCGGGCGCCCACTAGAATCGACCGGAGCCACCCGTCAGCCGCACGCTGCGGCGTTTGCGGACCCGTTGATCCGCCTGTCGAGGAAGTTTCCGTGCTTACGTCTTTGATCCGGCGCGCGCCGGCCGCGCTGTCGTGGCGCGCCGCCTGCCGCCCGGCCCGTGCGCTCGCCGTCTGCGCGCTGCTGTCGCTGGTCGCCGCCTGCGCGACGCATCCGCCCGCCACCACGCTCGATCGCCCCGTCTCGCACGCATTGCCGACCGATACCGCGACGCCGCTGCGCAACGCGCTGGCCGCGCCGGAAGCGGCGCATCCGGGGCAATCGGGCTTCCGGCTGTTGCCCGACGGCGCGACCGCGCTGCAGATGCGCATCGCGCTCGCGCGCGCGGCGACGAAGACGCTCGACATGCAGTACTACATCGCGACCGAGGACACGACCGGCAAACTGCTGCTCGGCGCGGCGCTGTATGCGGCCGATCGCGGCGTGCGTGTACGGATGCTGGTCGACGACCTGAATTTCCGCGACATCGACCGCGTCATGGCCGCGCTGAATACGCACCCGAAGATCGAGATTCGCGTGTTCAACCCGTTCGGCGCGTCGCGGTACGGAATGATCGAGCGCACGGCCAACTCCCTGACGCGAATCGACAGGTTTACGCGGCGGATGCACAACAAGGCGATGATCGCGGACAACCAGATCGCGATCGTCGGCGGCCGCAATCTCGGCGACGAATACTTCAGCGCGAGCCCGACGCTGCAGTTCCGCGATCTCGACGTGCTCGCGGCCGGCCCCGTGACGAACGACATCTCGACGAGCTTCGACGACTACTGGGCAAGCGCGAGCAGCTATCCGCTGCGGGTGCTGAATCATCAGACGTTCGATCCGAAGGATCTCGACGCGATGCGCGACGAGCTGCGCGACCACTGGCGCAAGAACGCAGATCCGTACAACGCGAAGCCGCTGAACGCGACGCCGCTCGCGCAGCAGATCGCGCGCGACGAGCTCGAGCTCGTGTGGGCGCCCGCCGAATTCAAGGTCGACGCACCGGACAAGGTCATGCGTCCGACCGACGCGTACGTGAGCCCGCCGATGCAGCGCCTCGTCGAACTGACGCGCGGCGCGCAGCAGGAATTTCTCGCGTTTTCGCCGTATTTCGTGCCGCACGACGCGGGCGTGAAGATCCTCGGCGACACGACCGCGCGCGGCGTGCGCGTCGCGATCCTGACCAATTCGCTCGCCGCGACCGACGCGGTCGCCGTACAGGCCGGCTACGCACCGTACCGCGTGCCGCTGCTGCTTCACGGTGTCGAACTGTACGAATTCAAGGCGCGGCCGAACTCACCGCGTGCGGGCCTGTTCGGCTCACGCTCGCGCGCGAGCCTGCATGCGAAGGCGTACGTGATCGACCGCAAGATCCTCGTGATCGGCTCGATGAACCTCGATCCGCGTTCCGCGCACCTGAATACGGAACTCGCGCTCGTGATCCACAGCCCGACGATCGCGCAGCAGGCCGCGACGATCTTCGCGCGCGTGACGCAGCCCGACGAAAGTTACCGCTTGAGCCTCGCGACGCCGGCGGGCGGAGGCACGCCCGAACTCGTGTGGACCGGCACCGACAACGACGAGCCGGCCACCTATCACGTCGATCCGCATGCCGGGCTGATGCGCAACCTGATGACCGGCCTCTTCATGCTGCTGCCGGTCGACGACCAGTTGTAAGGGCCGGAACGGCTCGGGCCAAACCCGCGATACCAGCGCGCGGGGAAAGGTGATATGGTTGTGCGCGCAACGATATTCGTATCGTGACGGGTGCCGTCTGACGGCTCGCGCAATGCGGGCCGTGGCGGTGCCGAACGACGCACAGCACGCGCGCGCTTGACGCACCGGCGCGCCGCGTGCGCCGCCAGGAGACGAGGGACGTTGCGCGAGCCGCCCGCGCGGCCGCCGCGCCCGCAACCGGAGTGCCCCATGCAACGTGTACCGAACCAGCCGTTCACGCGTCCCGCCCGCTTTTCCGAAGCCGAATGGCAGGCGCGCGTGCAGCTCGCGGCCGCCTACCGGATCTTCGACCATCTCGGCTGGACCGAGCTGATCTACAACCATATCTCGCTGCGCGTGCCGGGTGAGGACGGCCATTTCCTGATCAATCCGTTCGGGCTCCATTACCGCGAGGTATGCGCGTCGAACCTCGTGAAGATCGACATCGACGGCAACGTGACCGGCCATTCCGACTGGCCGATCAATCCGGCCGGCTTCACGTTCCACAGCGCGATCCATGCGGCGCTGACCGACGCGCACTGCGTGATGCACGTGCACACGACGCCGACGATGGCCGTGTGCTGCTCGCGCGACGGGCTGTCGTTCTCGAACTTCTATTCGGCGCAGTTGTACGGGAAGATCGCGTATCACGACTTCGAGGGCATCACCGTGCATCTGGAGGAGGGGCGGCGCATCGTCGAGAGCGCCGGCGGGCGGCCCGTGCTGCTGCTGCGCAACCATGGGCCCGTGACGATCGGCGCGACGCTCGCGCAGACCTTCTCGTTGATGTGGCTGCTCAATCGCGCGTGCGAGGTGCAGGTCGCGACCCACGCGATCGGCGACGCACTGCCGATCGCGCCGCCGGTGCTCGAGGGCTGCGTGCGCGATTCGCTCAACTTCGATCCGAAGCACGGCGCGGGGCAGGACGCATTCGACGCGTTGCAGCGCATCGTCGATCGGATCGATCCGGGCTATCGCGCGTGAGGGCGCGGTGTCTGCGACGTCGGACTCGATCGCCGCGGCGACAATTGATTCGTGATGCTTGACGGCCCGCGAAGCGGAACGTGCCTGACGATGCGTGCACGCCACCCGGGCACGGGCAAAAAAAAACGCGGCCGGATGGCCGCGTGAATACTCGCAGACTCCTTCGGACGAAGGAAACAAGCAACTGTGAGACGAAGTGTAGCGAAAGGCCGCGCGCGGATTCAGGGCTCCCGCTGCAAAGGTCTCTTCCAGGTTCCGTCAGGCTGGCGAGCGACGCAGCGGTGCCGGATCGGCGGCGATCGACTACCATCATGGAACGTCGCCGTCCGGGCGGCGTACCCCGTCGTACAAGGAGGATTCATGCCGAAGCTGCGTTTGCTCCAGGTGGCGTTGCTCGCGGGCGTCCTGGCCGCCGGCAGTGCCGCCGCCGAAACGGTGCGCCTGTCCGCCAGCCTGCAGCCGTCGAGCGAAGTGCCGCCCACCGCGACCAAGGGCGCCGGCGCCGTCGATGCGACCTACGACACGGCCACCCACATGCTGCAGTGGACGGTGACTTACGAACACCTCACGGGGCCGGCCACTGCCGCGCATTTCCACGGGCCCGCGCCGGTCGGCCAGAACGCCGGCGTGCAGGTGCCGATCCCGAAGGACGCGCTCGCGAGCCCGATCAAGGGCTCGAAGGAGCTCACCGACTCGCAAGTGACCGACCTGATGGGCGGCAAGTGGTACTTCAACGTGCACACGAAGGAGCATCCGTCCGGCGAAATCCGCGGCCAGATGATGCCGGCGAACTGAGGCCGGCGTTTGATATAGAGGCTCCCGTCGAGCAGCGCGGCGACGATCGCACGTACCATCGTCACACTGCGACGACGGAGTGGGTGTTCGATGAGTTGGCAAAGCAAGTTCGCGTGCTGGCTGCTGCGCTGGCAGTTTCGTCCCGAGACCACGCGCCCGGTGCTCGATCCTGCCCGCGCGCGGCGCTTTACCGACCTGAGAATGATCGTGCCGCGTCGCGCGCCGTCGGGCTACCGGCTGCGCGAATGCTACGGTCCCGGCGACGCGCCGCTGCGCGGCGAATGGCTCGAACGCACCGATGCGGTCGCCGCTCGCGGGCCCGGCCGCACGCTGCTGTACTTCCACGGCGGCGGCTACTACTTCTGTTCGACGAAGACCCATCGGCCGCTCGTGTTCGGCCTCACGAAGCGCGCGGGCGTGCGCTCGTTCTCGCTCGACTACCGGCTCGCGCCCGAGAACCGCTTCCCGGCCGCGCTCGACGACGCGCTGGCCGCGTACCGGCAATTGCTCGCGCTCGGCACGCCGCCCGAGTCGATCGTGTTCGGCGGCGATTCGGCGGGCGGGGGCCTCGCGCTCGCGACGCTCGTCGCGCTGCGCGATCGCGGCGAGCCGTTGCCGGCCGGCGCGATCCTGTTCTCGCCGTGGACCGACCTGGCCGGCACCGGCGACACGATGCGCAGCAACGACGGCCTCGACCCGATGTTCGCGGCTGCGGCGCTGCCGAAGGCAGCGAAGCTGTATCTGGGAGACGAATCGGCGACGCATCCGTACGCGTCGCCGCTCTACGCGGACTTCACGGGGCTGCCGCCGCTCTTCATCCAGGCCGGCAGCACCGAGGTGCTCCTCGACGATTCACGCCGTGTCGCCGACAACGCGAAGGCGGCCGGCGTGCCGGTGGAGATCGAGGTGTGGCCCGACATGCCGCACGTGTGGCAGCTGTACACGCCGATGGTGCCGGAGTCGCGCGACGCGCTCGACCGTGCGGCCGCGTTCCTGCGCCGCGTCGCGGTCGAGCGGGCGGTTCAGCGCGTGGGCGAGCCGTCGATCGCCTGATACGCGGCCTGCACGGCGACCGGGCCGTACTTGCGCTCGAGCCGGCGCACGGTGAAGTGGCCGTGCGCCATCTGCTGGAAGTGGTCGATGAACAGCGTGTTGACGGTCGCGCCGAGCACCGCGCCGATCGCCGGGATCGACTTCGCGGCCATCTGCTCGGTGACCTGTACCGAAAAGCGTGATGCTACAGTCTGCACGAGCTTGAACACCGCCGCCGAGCTGTGCGCGGCGATCCCTTTCGTCGTGATGTCGGACGACGCCTTCGAAATCGCCTGCGCGAGCGCGCCGCGCAGCACGAAATAGCCGAGATCGGCGTCCTCTTCCCGCTTGTCCGCATTGCCGCCCATGCCGAGCACGGCCAGGCACTGCAACTGCGTATCCACCGAGCCCAGGTCCTCGCCCTCGCTGCGCGCGATGTCGCACACCGAGCGGAAGATCAGCGTGGTCGTCACCGGCAGCTCGACCGGCAGCGCGAGGAAACCGAACGCGCCGCCCGCCGCGCCGGTCGTCGCGACCGCGAGCTTGTGCAGCAGGTTGCTCGGCTTGTCCGGCTCGGCATCGGGCGTCTGCGGCTTGCCGAGCGTGCGCAGCGCGATGTTCAGGCACTTGCGCAGCGCAAGCTGCGTCGCGTCGTTGATCTTGCCGGTCGCGAAGTCGGGCAGCCGTGCGATCATCTTCTCGACTGGCGCGCCCAGCACGCCCGTCAGCTTCATCGTCAGCGACGGGCTTTCCAGCACCTGTTTCGCGCGCCGCAAGGCGTCCTGGTCGTCCGGCGACAGCGTCGCGGCAGGCGTGATTGAAATCGGTTCCATCTTTCTCCCTGGCGGCCATAGGCCCCAAATCCGTCGCCAGCCTAGATTACTCCGGCGTGCTAGAATTTTGAGATTGTTTGACTCGTCAAAAGTTGCATCAACAAAAAATGGCCGTCCATACTGCCGCCCACCATTCGAGCGGGCAAGTCCTGCCGTTCCGTGAATCGCTGCTGGCGATGATCGGGATTTCGTTCGTCACCATGCTCGTCGCGCTCGACCAGACGGTCGTCGGCACCGCGTTGCCGACCATCGTCGCCGAGCTCAAGGGGTTCGACCTGTATGCGTGGGTTGCGACCTCGTATCTGCTCAGTTCCGTGATCACCGTGCCGATCTTCGGCCGGCTCGGCGACTATTACGGCCGCAAGCCGTTCGTGATCGTGTCGATCGTCGTGTTCACCGGCGCGTCGGTGCTATGCGGGATGGCCAACGACATGCTGTTCCTGGTGCTGGCGCGCGGCCTGCAGGGGATCGGCGGCGGGATGCTGGTCGGCACCGCGTTCGCGTGCATTCCGGACCTGTTTCCCGATTCCGTCGTGCGGCTGCGTTGGCAGGTATTGATGAGCTCTGCGTTCGGCATTGCGAACGCGGTCGGGCCGTCGCTCGGCGGGATTCTGACCCAGTCGTTCGGCTGGCGCTCGGTGTTCTACGTCAACCTGCCCGTCGGCTTGCTGTCGCTGTTCTTCGTGTGGCGCTACCTGCCGCATCTGCGCCATGTCGAGCACGACCGCAAGATGCAGCTCGACTGGCCCGGCGCGCTGCTGATCGCGCTGTCGCTCGGCGCGCTCCAACTATTCGTCGAATGGCTGCCGAAGTATGGCGTCATGAGCTGGGCGTCGCTGCTGCTGGTCGTCGCGGTCGGCGCCGGCGTCGGCCTGTGGCATTGGGAAAAGCGCTGCACGCAGCCGATTCTGCCGTTCGACATGTTCGGCAACCGCGCGCTGTCGGCGCTGTTCGTGCTCGCGATCCTTGCCGGCTTCTCGATGTTCTCGCTGCTGTTCTACGCGCCGCTGCTGTTCCAGGGCGGCTTCGGAATGTCGCCGAAGGAGGCAGGGCTCGTGATCACGCCGCTCGTCGTGTTCATCACGATCGGCAGCATCATGAACGGCCGCGTCGTCACGCGCATCCGCAATCCGAATACGATGCTGCACGTCGGTTTCGTGCTGTTCGCGATCGCGTGCGCGGGCATCGTCGTGTCGACGCACACGACGCCGACCTGGGTGCTGATGGCGCTGATGGTCGCCGGCGGCATCGGCCTCGGCTTCGTGCTGCCGAACCTCACCGTGTTCGCGCAGCAGACGGCCGGCCGCGAGCACCTCGGCATCGCGACGGCGCTGCTGCAGTCGCTGCGGATGGTCGGCGGGATGATCGGCACCGCGCTGACGGGCACGCTGGTCAACCAGATGTATTCGAGCGGCGTGCGCGATGCGTTGTCGGGCGACCACGCGCTGCAGTGGCACGCGCAACTCGCCGATCCGCAGATCCTGATCGACCGCGCCGCGCAGGGTGGTCTCGTCGCGGAACTGACCCGCGCCGGGCATAATGGCGCGCTGCTGCTGGAAGCGGCCCGCGAATCGCTGGTCGGCGCGATTCACCTGGGGGTCGCGATGGCGGCCGTCGTCGCCGTGGTGTCGGTGTGGCAGTGTCGCCGCGTGCCGCCGATCGCGCTGCGGCGCAAGATCGAACCGCATGTCGCGGCCGATTGAACGATTCACCGATTGAACGAGTAGACATCAGCGCATGGAAGAACAGGACCGCGTCGCGATCTTGCAGCAATTCGGACGCACGTATCGCGCATTCATGAGCGCGTTCGAAACGCACGTCGGGCAGCCGATGCCGCGCTGGCGCATCATGGTCGCGCTGCACACGATGGGCGGGCATTCGTCGCAGAAGAAGCTCGTCGAGGTGTTGCGCATCGATCCGGGCGCGCTCACGCGCCAGCTGAAATCGCTCGACGCGCTCGGCTGGATCGAGCGCGCGTCCGACGCCCGCGACAACCGCGTGACCAACGTCACGCTGACCGAAGACGGCCGCGCCGCGTTCGACGCGTGCCTGCCGCGCCGCAAGGCGTTTCTCGACCAGACGATGGCGCAACTGCCGGATGACGTGCTGACCGCGCTGTCGGGTGCGCTGGCGATGCTGGAGTCGCGGATTGCGGAAGTCGGCTCGACGCCGGCGCAGCACTGAAGGGCCGGGCGGAAGCGGCACGACGGGGCGCGCCCCGTCGACCGATCCTGACCGGCAGGCATGCGGGTCGCGCGAACCCGCCGCTGGCCGGCGTTTCACTTCATTTCATTCAGCTTCGTCTACAGCTCGATGCGCGTGCCCAGCAGCGTGAGGAACTGCGCGAGCCATGCCGGATGCGCGGGCCACGCGGGTGCGGTGACGAACGGCGCGTCGGTCACGGCCGCATCGACCGGGATGTCCGCGTACTCGCCGCCCGCGAGCTTCACTTCCGGCGCGCAGGCCGGGTAGGCCGAGATGCGCTTGCCGCGGATCACGTCGGCGGCCGCGAGCAGCTGCGCCGCATGGCAGATCGCGGCGATCGGCTTGCCGGCTTCGGCGAACGCGCGCACCAGCGCGATCACCTTCGCATCGAGACGCAGGTACTCGGGCGCGCGGCCGCCCGCGATCGCGAGCGCGTCGTAGGCCGATGCATCGACATCGTCGAACGTCGCGTTCAGCGTGAAGTTGTGGCCGGGCTTTTCGGTGTAGGTCTGGTCGCCCTCGAAATCGTGGATCGCGGTCTTGACCTTGTCGCCCGCGCGCTTGCCCGGGCAGACCGCATCGACGTGATGGCCGACGGCCTGCAGCGCCTGGAACGGCACCATCGTTTCGTAGTCTTCGGCGAAATCGCCGGTCAGGAACAGGATCTTCTTCGCGGCCATGGCTTTCTCCATTCAACAGCGTTGAGGGCCCGTTCGCGCCGCATACGGCAGACGGCGCTGCGGCGGCGAAGCGGCCCCGAGGACGAAAGCGCAGTGTACTCCGGCCGCTTGAAGCGCGCGTGACGGCCGCCCCGCGCGGCGGCAGGGCGGTGTGCGCGGAGCTTCAGAAGAAGGTTTCGACGACTTCCGTCACGCGGAACTGCGGATCGAGGACGAGCAGCTGGCGCCACTTGTCGAACGTCAGGCATGGGTGCGAGATGTCGAACGCGACCATGTCGCCGACCTTCACGTCCGCGCCCGGCGGGATCTGCAGGTACGCGTGCTGGTCCATCATCCCGGTGACGGCCCAGCCTTCGCTCGCGGCGACATCGCGCGGCGCGCTGTCGCGGCCCGGGCGGAAGTGGCGCGCCGGCTCGGGCAGGCCCGCGTCGAACGCCGCGTCGCGCTTGCCGAGCGCGATGATCGCGCGATCCTGCTCGGGCACCGACTGCACGTACGCCCACAGCTGCAGCGCCGGCAGCAGCCCTTCGCCCATCCTGCGGGCGATCGGGTTGCGCGCGAACACGTCGGTCTGCGCCTTCTTGTAGATGCCGACGTCGTGCGTCAGATAGCAGCCCGGACGCAGCACGACTTCCGCAAAACCGGCGTCGGATGCCTTCGCGAATTCCTCCGCGACCACGTCGTACCACGCCGACCCAGCGCCCGACAGGATCGCCGGCGTGCGCGCGAAACGGCCGGCTTCGGCCAGCTCTCGCGTGAGCGCGACCGCGTCCTGCAGGAACGTGCGGATCTCGCCTTCCTCCTTCAGCACGCCTTCGTAGAGTTCGATGCCGGCCAGCTTCAGCGTGTCCGGATAGCGCGCGATTGCGTCGAGCACGGCCTGGCGTTGCGCGGCGTCGCGCACACCCGCGCGGCCGCCTGGCACGCCGAGCTCGAGCAGGACGTTCAGCGTCTTCTTCGCGTCGCCGAAGAAACGGCCGAGCTGGTCGACGCCGTCGGCGGAATCGACGAGGCAGAAGAATTCGAACTCGGGATCGGACAGCAGCTGAGCGATGATCGTCATGTTCTGGCGGCCGACCAGCTGGTTCGCGAGCAGCACGCGCCGTACGCCGCCGTGATACGCGGCCTGCGTCTGGTGCGCGGTCGCGAGCGTGATGCCCCATGCGCCGGCGTCGAGCTGGCGGCGGAACAGTTGCGGCGCCATCGTCGTCTTGCCGTGTGGCGCGAACTTCACGCCGTACTGCTGGACGAACGCCTGCATCCAGTTCAGATTGTGTTCGATGCGATCCGCGTACAGCACGGCGGCCGGCAGGCTGACGTCTTCCGCAAGCAGGTTCCACTCGAGGCGGCCCGCGTCGTCGAGCGGCACGCTCGCGCTCGGCAGGTTGCCGAGGCCCTTGCCCAACGGATTGATTGTCGGTTCCTGATAGTTTGTAACTTTCATGTCATCCCGCTCCATCATCACTATGCATTGCACTGAAGTTGACACGCAGATGGTACAGAAAGTAGCATCGGCGCGGTGATGTTATTTAGTAACATGAGGCGCCACACACTTTTCAGCAGATGAATTCGCACGCTACCCCGTCCGCTCCGTTCGCAGCCGAGCAATCGGCTTCGGTCGCCCAGCCGGTCCTCGACATCGTCGCGCGGATTGCCGAATGCGCGCCCGAGTTGCGCGAGGCCGAACGCAAGGTCGCCGCATTCATCCTCGCCGATCTCGCGCGCGCCGCGCATGCGAGCATCGGCGCGCTCGCGCGCGACGCGGAAGTCAGTGTCGCGACGGTCACGCGTTTCGCGAAGGCGGTGGGCTGCCGCGACGTGCGCGAACTGAAGGTGCTCGTTGCGCAGGCGGCGGCCGTCGGCCAGCGCTTTCTCGTGCCGGCCGATGAGCATCCGGAAGAAGACGCGAGCCCCGCATCGGTCGTCTACGACGAAATCCGCGTGGCACTCGCGCACAACCACCAGTTGCTGCGCAACACGTCGTTCGACGCGGCGGCCGACCTGCTCGCCGGCGCGAAGATGATCTACGTGTACGGGCAGGGCGGCGGCTCGACCGCGCTCGCCGACGAATTGCGCTTTCGGCTCGTGCGCTTCGGCCGGCCGGTCGCGACCTACCAGGACAGCCTGCTGCAGCGGATGGTGTCGGCAACGCTGTCGCGCGATGCCGTGGTCGTCGCGCTGTCGGTGAGCGGGCGCGTACCCGAGCTGCTCGAGAGCTGCCGTCTCGCGAAGCGCTACGGCGCGAAGCTGATCGCGATCACCGCGCCGGCTTCGCCGCTCGCGAAGCTCGCCGACCACCTGATCCCGGTCGTCGCGTTCGAAACCGATTTCATTTACAAGCCTTCGACATCGCGCTACGCGATGATGATGGCGATCGACGTGCTCGTCACCGGCGTCGCATTGCGGCTCGGCGATGCGGGCCGAGAATCGCTGCGCCGCATCAAGCATGCGCTCGATGCGCACCGCGGCGGCGGAGACCGTCAACCGGTAGGAGACTGACCATGCATTCGCATCCCGAAGCCGCCGATACGCTGATCGTCGGCGCGCAGCTGTACGACGGCACCGGCGCGCCGCCCGTCACGCGCGACGTCGCGATCCGCAACGGCGTGATCGCGGCGATCGGCAATCTGTCGAACTGGCTTGCCGAGACCGTCGTCGATGCGAACGGCCGCGCGCTCGCGCCGGGCTTCGTCGACGTGCACACGCACGACGACACGCACGTGATCCGCGCGCCGGAGATGCTGCCGAAGATCTCGCAGGGTGTGACGACGGTGATCGTCGGCAACTGCGGGATCAGCGCGTCGCCGGTGACGCTCGCGGACGATCCGCCCGACCCGATGAACCTGCTCGGCGAGCGTGGCGCGTTCCAGTACCCGACCTTCGCCGCCTATGTCGCGGCCGTGAACGACGCGCGTCCGGCCGTGAACGTCGCGGCGCTCGTCGGTCACACCGCGCTGCGCAACAACCAGATGGACCGCCTCGATCGCGCGGCGACCGACGGCGAAATCGCCGGCATGCGCGCGCAGCTCGAGGAGGCGCTCGCGAACGGCGCGCTGGGGCTGTCGTCGGGCCTCGCGTACGGCTCCGCGTTCGCGGCGCCGACCGAAGAGGTGATGGCGCTCGCCGAGCCGCTCGCGAACGCGGGCGCGCTTTACACGACGCACATGCGCACCGAGTTCGACGCGATCCTCGACGCGATGGAAGAGGCGTACCAGGTCGGCCGCCATGCGCGCGTGCCGGTCGTGATTTCGCACCTGAAGTGCGCGGGCCCGTCGAACTGGGGGCGCAGCACGGAAGTGCTCGCGTCGCTCGAAGGCGCGCGCCGCTACCAGCCGGTCGGCTGCGACTGCTATCCGTACAGCCGCAGCTCGTCGACGCTCGACCTGAAGCAGGTGACGGGCGACATCGACATCACGATCACGTGGTCGGAGCCGCACCCGGAGGTGGCGGGCAAGCTGCTGAAGGCGATCGCGGCCGACTGGGGCGTGACCGAGCAGGAAGCCGCGCAACGCATCCGCCCGGCGGGCGCCGTGTACCACAACATGTCCGAGGACGACGTGCGGCGGATCCTGTCGCATCCGGCGACGATGGTCGGCTCCGACGGCCTGCCGAACGATCCGCTGCCGCACCCGCGGCTGTGGGGCGCGTTCCCGCGCGTGCTCGGCCACTACGTGCGCGACACGAACCTGCTGTCGCTCGAGGAGGCGATCCGCAAGATGACGTCGCTGTCCGCGCGCCGCTACGGGATCGCGCGGCGCGGCGAAGTGCATGTCGGCTACCACGCGGATCTCGTGCTGTTCGATCCGGCGCGTGTGATCGATGCCGCGACGTTCGAGAAGCCGCAGCAGCCCGCGCACGGGATCGACGCGGTGTGGGTGAACGGCGTGCTCACGTATGAAAACGGCCAGCCGACCGGCGAGCGCGCCGGCGGCTTCGTCGCGCGCGGCGAGCGCGTGCCGGCGAGTGCCGACGCCGCGTTCTGAGCGCGGTCGTTGTTCCGATCTGCCGCGCGTGCCGTCGTCGGTGCGCGCATCCGCAACCGTGCGTTGCATGGGCCGGAGCCAGCGCTGACGCGCGGGCTGCGGTCGACATACAAGGAGTGAAACGATGAAGCGATATGGCGTGGGCGAAGCGAAGGGCACGGGCGGCCAGGTGATGCCGTTTGCACGTGCGGTCGAGGCCGATGGCTGGCTGTACGTGTCGGGCCAGACGCCGATGGTGAACGGCGAGGTCGTCGAAGGCGGCATCGTCACGCAGTCGAAGCAGACGATCGAGAACGTGATCGCGATCCTGAAGGAAGCCGGCTACGGCCTCGAACACGTCGTGCGCTGCGGCGTGTGGCTCGACGACGCACGCGATTTCGCATCGTTCAACAAGGTGTTCGTGTCGTACTTCGGCGAGCATCCGCCGGCACGCGCATGCGTGCAGTCGAGCATGGTCATCGACTGCAAGGTCGAAGTCGACTGCATCGCTTACAAGGCGCCGGCGAAGTAACGCGCCCGCGCAATCCCCGGCGCACAGTGAAACAGCCCCGTCGACGCGAGCCGGCGGGGCTGTTTCGTTTCCGGCGGGCCGGTGTTACTGCCGCGCGGTCCGCGCGTTGTCCGGCATCGGCTGGTTGTAGTTGGTGCGGAACGGATTGATGTCGAGCCCGCCGCGGCGCGTATAGCGCGCATAGACGGCGAGCTTCACCGGTTTGCATGCATGCAGGATGTCGAGGAAGATCCGCTCGACGCACTGCTCGTGAAAGCCCGTGTGGTTGCGGAACGAGATGATGTAGCGCAGCAGCCCCGCGTGATCGATCTGCGGCCCGACGTAGTGAATTTGCACGCTGCCCCAGTCGGGCTGGCCGGTGACCGGGCAGTTCGAGCGCAGCAGATCGGACACGAGCGTTTCCTCGACCGGCGCTTCGTCCTCGGCCGCCGACAGCAGCGACGGATCGGGTTCGTACACGTCGGTGTCGAGGTCGAGCCGGTCGAGCGACAGCCCGTCGAGCTCTTCCATCTCGAGCTTGCCGAAATCGTGCGCCGACACGAGCTGCACCGAGACGCTCGCGCCGCATGCGGCCGAGACGTCGCGCTTGAGCGTGTCGCGCACCGCGTCGATCGAGTCGAACTTCGACTGCGCGAACGAGCCGAGATACAGCTTGAACGACTTCGATTCGACGATGTTCGGCGATTCGGCCGGCACGTAGAAGGTCGCGACCGCGACCTGCGGCTTGCCGCGCGCATTGAGCCACGACAGCTCGTAGGCGTTCCAGATGTCGGTGCCGAAGAACGGCAGCGCGGCCGTGATGCCGAGCTGCTCGCGCGCGCCCGCGCGCGGGATCGGGAACAGCAGCGACGCGTCGTACTGGGCTGCGTAGACGGTGGCCTTGCCGAGCGGGGAGTGTTCGGGATTCATTGCGCGAAGCCTTTACGACAGGAAGAGGCGGTAAGCCGGATTGGCGCTCTCTTCGACATATGGATAGCCGAGCGCCGCGAGGAAGCGTTCGAATTCGGCGCGATCGGCCTGCGGCACCTGCAGCCCGACGAGGATCGAGCTGTAGTCCGCGCCCTGGTTGCGGTAGTGGAACAGGCTGATGTTCCAGTCCGGCGCCATCGACGACAGGAACTTCATCAGCGCGCCCGGCCGCTCCGGGAATTCGAAGCGGAACAGGCGTTCGTCGAGCGCGAGCGGCGAGCGGCCGCCCACCATGTAGCGGATGTGTTCCTTCGACAACTCGTCGTGCGTCAGGTCGACGGTCTTGAAGCCGTGCGACTCGAAGTTCGCGGCGATCTCGGCGGATTCGTCACGCCGCTTGATCTGCACGCCGACGAAGATGTGCGCGGATTGCGCATCGGCGATCCGGTAGTTGAACTCGGTCACGTTGCGGTCGCCCACGAGCGAGCAGAAGCGCTTGAAGCTGCCGCGCTCCTCGGGGATCGTGACCGCGAACACGGCTTCGCGCGCCTCGCCGACTTCCGCGCGTTCGGCAACGAAGCGCATCCGGTCGAAGTTCATGTTCGCGCCGGACGTGACCGCGACGAGCGTCTGGTTCTCGATGCCTTCGCGCTCCGCGTAGCGTTTCGCGCCCGCGACCGCGAGCGCGCCGGACGGTTCGAGCACGCTGCGCGTATCCTGGAACACGTCCTTGATCGCCGCGCACAGCGCGTCGGTGTCGACCGTCAGCACGCCGTCGAGGAATTCGCGGCAGAGCCGGAAGGTTTCCTCGCCGACGAGCTTCACCGCGGTGCCGTCCGCGAACAGGCCGACCTCGCTCAGCTCGACGCGCTCGCCCTTCTGCAGCGACTGCGCCATTGCGCATGAATCCTCGGCCTGCACGCCGAACACCTTGATTTCCGGCCGCACCGCCTTGACGTAGGCCGCCACGCCGGCCGCGAGCCCGCCGCCGCCGATCGGCACGAAGATCGCGTGAATCGGCCCCTGGTGCTGACGCAGGATTTCCATCGCGATCGTGCCCTGGCCGGCGATCACGTACGGATCGTCGAACGGGTGGACGAACGTGAGGTCGCGCTCCGCCTGCACCTTGACCGCGTGCGCGTAAGCATCGCTGTACGACTCGCCCGCCTGGATCACCTCGACGCTCGGGCCGCCGTGCGCGCGCACCGCGTCCACTTTCACCTGCGGTGTCGTGATGGGCACGACGATCACCGCCTTGACGCCCATCCGTGCCGCCGAGAACGCGACGCCCTGTGCGTGGTTGCCGGCCGACGCGGTAATCACGCCGCGCGCGAGCGCGTCGGCCGGAATGTGCGCCATCTTGTTGTACGCGCCGCGCAGCTTGAACGAGAACACCGGCTGGTTGTCCTCGCGCTTCAGGTAGACGGGGTTGCGCAGTCGGGCCGACAGGTTGCGGGCGGATTCGAGTTCCGTCTCGAGCGCGACGTCGTAGACGCGCGCGGTAAGGATTTTCTTCAGGTAATCGTGGGATGCCATGGGCGCTCGCGTGCAGTGCGGAAGCAGACGGTAAAGGATCAATGATAGCGCCAAGGGTCCGTCCGCACGCAAGCGGCATGCCGGGCATACGGTCGCGGAACCGCGCCGGCGGGCATGTTTGCCGCTAGGAGTGTTCTTTTTTACCGGTTTAACCGCATGGTTACCGACCGGACGGACGGCGAATGCGGGCGCGAAATCGCGCCGAAGCATGCCCGGCGCGGGTTGCGGCGAAAGCCCCACGCGCTGTCCGGCGTCTCACGGGCGGGCCGATCATGGGTTAGAATTCCGTTTTGAATCAAGGATCGGAAGATGCAGAGGCACCCTCGGATCGCCCCGTTGAAGCCGACGCCGCGCGCAGCCAGCCCCGCGGCGGAGCGGCATGCGCGCCGCGCGCGATCGTGCTGATGGCTCCGAGTGCCGCCAGGCCCCGCCGGCCCGGAACGGTGAGTTCAGACCCGCTCCGGCCCCATGCGAGATAGTCGCGCGCCTGGCACCAGAACAGATTTCCCCAAGATTGCGCCCACGCGCTTGCCGACGCCCGTGCACGGGGTATCGGCCCTCCGAGTCGTCCGAACATGAACGCACCACAAGTTTTCGATCCGAATGGCCCGGCCGCCGCCGTCGCCGCCGACCCCGCGCCCCGTCTGCGCGAGATTCCCTACAACTACACGTCCTTCTCCGACCGCGAGATCGTGATCCGTCTGCTCGGCGAGGAGGCGTGGTCGGTGCTCGACGAGCTGCGTGCCGAACGCCGCACGGGCCGCTCGGCACGGATGCTGTATGAAGTGCTCGGCGATATCTGGGTCGTGCGCCGCAACCCGTACCTGCAGGATGACCTGCTCGACAACCCGAAGCGCCGCGCGCTGCTGATCGAGGCGCTGAATCACCGCCTGACCGAGATCGGCAAGCGCCGTCGCGCCGACCTGACCGAGCACCGCGACGACGCGGGCCGCGAACGTGCGGGACGCGTCGAGATGCTCGAAGCCGCCGCGCAGCGCGCGGTCAACGAGTTCGCCGACGAATTCGAGAAAATGGCCGACCTGCGCCGCCGCGCGACCAAGGCGCTCGGCCGCTGCACGCAGAAGGACAACATCCGCTTCGACGGGCTGTCGCGCGTGTCGCACGTCACCGACGCGACCGACTGGCGCGTCGAATACCCGTTCGTCGTGCTGACCCCCGATACCGAAGCCGAGATCGCCGGCCTCATCAAGGCCTGCTTCGAGCTCGGCCTCACCGTGATCCCGCGCGGCGGCGGCACCGGCTACACGGGCGGCGCGGTGCCGCTCACGCCGTTCTCCGCGGTGATCAATACCGAGAAGCTCGAACAGCTCGGCGCGGTCGAGCTGACCGAGCTGCCGGGCGTCGCGCACAAGGTGCCGACGATCTTCTCCGGCGCGGGTGTCGTCACGCGCCGCGTGACCGAGGCGGCCGAGGCGGCCGGCTACGTGTTCGCGGTCGATCCGACCTCGCTGGACGCATCGTGCATCGGCGGCAACGTCGCGATGAACGCCGGCGGCAAGAAGGCCGTGCTGTGGGGCACCGCGCTCGACAACCTGGCCTGGTGGCGGATGGTCGACCCGGACGGCAACTGGCTCGAAGTCACGCGCCACGAGCACAACCAGGGCAAGATCCACGACATCGCGGTCGCGCGTTTCGAGCTGAAGTGGTTCGACGGCGCGTACGCGCCGGGCGAGAAGCTGCTGAAGAGCGAGATGCTCGAAATCGAAGGCCGCCGGTTCCGCAAGGAAGGCCTCGGCAAGGACGTCACCGACAAGTTCCTCGCCGGCCTGCCGGGCGTGCAGAAGGAAGGCTGCGACGGGCTGATCACGTCCGCGCGCTGGGTGCTGCACAAGATGCCCGCGCACACGCGCACCGTCTGTCTCGAATTCTTCGGCCAGGCGCGCGAGGCGATCCCGAGCATCGTCGAGATCAAGGATTACCTGTTCGAGACGTCGAAGCAGGGCGGCGCGATTCTCGCGGGCCTCGAGCATCTCGACGAGCGCTACCTGCGCGCGGTCGGCTACGCGACCAAGAGCAAGCGCAACGCATTCCCCAAGATGGTGCTGATCGGCGACATCGTCGGCGATGACGCCGATGCGGTCGCGCACGCGACGTCCGAAGTGATCCGGATGGCGAACGGCAAGAGCGGCGAAGGCTTCGTCGCGATCAGCGCGGAGGCGCGCAAGCGCTTCTGGCTCGACCGCAGCCGCACGGCCGCGATCGCGAAGCACACGAACGCGTTCAAGATCAACGAGGACGTCGTCATCCCGCTGAACCGGATGGGCGAGTACACCGACGGCATCGAGCGGATCAACATCGAGCTGTCGCTGAAGAACAAGCTGCAGCTGGTCGACGCGCTCGAAGCGTTCTTCCGCGCCGGCAACCTGCCGCTCGGCAAGACCGACGACGCGAATGAAATCCCGAGCGCCGAACTGCTCGAGGATCGCGTGCAACAGGCGCTGGAGCTGCTCAAGCGCGTGCGTGCGCGCTGGGAATTCGTGCGCGACCGGCTCGACCAGCCGCTGCGCGAGGCGCAGCACTATCTCGTGCAGCTCGGCTACGAGGCGCTCGCCGAGAAGTTCGCCGATCGGGCGGACGATCAGCCGGGCGCGACCGTGTTCCACGTCACGCAGGACCGCACGGTGCGCATCTCGTGGAAGCAGGAGATCCGCGCGGAGCTGCGCGCGATCTTCAACGGCGGCGCGTTCAAGCAGATCCTCGACGAGGCGCAGGCGATCCACAAGCAGGTGCTGCGCGGGCGGGTGTTCGTCGCGCTGCACATGCACGCGGGCGACGGCAACGTTCACACGAACCTGCCGGTCAACTCCGACAACTACGAGATGCTGCAGGACGCCCACGCGGCGGTCGCGCGCATCATGACGCTCGCGCGTTCGCTCGACGGCGTGATCTCCGGCGAACACGGCATCGGCATCACGAAGCTCGAGTTCCTGACCGACGACGAGATCGCCGAATTCCGCGCGTACAAGCAGCGCGTCGACCCGAACGGCCGCTTCAACAAGGGCAAGCTGCTCGAAGGCGCCGACCTGCGCAACGCTTATACGCCGAGCTTCGGGCTGATGGGCTACGAGTCGCTGATCATGCAGCAGTCCGACATCGGCGCGATCGCCGATTCGGTGAAGGACTGCCTGCGCTGCGGCAAGTGCAAGCCGGTGTGCGCGACGCACGTGCCGCGCGCGAATCTGCTGTACAGCCCGCGCAACAAGATTCTCGCGACCTCGCTGCTGGTCGAGGCGTTCCTGTATGAAGAACAGACGCGCCGCGGCGTGTCGATCAAGCACTGGGACGAGTTCAACGACGTGGCCGACCACTGCACGGTGTGCCACAAGTGCGCGACGCCGTGCCCGGTGAAGATCGACTTCGGCGACGTCACGATGAACATGCGCAACCTGTTGCGCAAGATGGGCAAGAAGAAATTCAACGCCGGCAATGCGGCGGGCATGTTCTTCCTGAACGCGACCAATCCGCAGACGATCAACCTCGCGCGCGGCGTGATGATGGGCGTCGGCTACAAGGTGCAGCGCTTCGCGAACGACATGCTGAAGAAGGTCGTGACGAAGCAGACGCAGCACCCGCCCGCGACGACCGGCAAGCCGCCGGCGGTCGAGCAGGTGATCCACTTCGTCAACAAGAAGATGCCGGGCAACCTGCCGAAGAAGACGGCGCGCGCGCTGCTGGACATCGAGGACAACAAGATCGTGCCGATCATCCGCAACCCGAAGTCGACGACCGTCGATTCGGAAGCGGTGTTCTACTTCCCGGGCTGCGGCTCCGAGCGGCTGTTCTCGCAGGTCGGGCTGGCCACGCAGGCGATGCTTTGGGAAGCGGGCGTGCAGACGGTGCTGCCGCCGGGCTACCTGTGCTGCGGCTATCCGCAGCGCGGCTCGGGCCAGTACGACAAGGCCGAGAAGATCGTCACGGACAACCGCGTGCTGTTCCACCGTGTCGCGAATACGCTGAACTACCTCGACATCAAGACGGTGGTCGTGTCGTGCGGCACCTGCTACGACCAGCTCGCGGGCTACGAATTCGACAAGATCTTCCCGGGCTGCCGGATCATCGACATCCACGAGTTCCTGCTCGAGAAGGGGATGAAGCTCGACGGCGTGACGGGCACGCGCTACATGTATCACGACCCGTGCCACACGCCGATCAAGACGATGGACCCGGTCAAGCTCGTCAACGAGCTGATGGGCACGGAGAAGGACGGCTACAAGATCGAGAAGAACGACCGTTGCTGCGGCGAATCGGGCACGCTCGCGGTCACGCGCCCGGACGTGTCGACGCAGGTCCGCTTCCGCAAGGAAGAAGAGATCCGCAAGGGTGCCGCGAAGCTGCGCAGCATCCCGGTCGTCGCCGACGGCGCGAGCGCACCGGCGCCGGCCGCGAACGGCGGCCCGGACGTGAAGATCCTGACGAGCTGCCCGTCGTGCCTGCAGGGGCTGTCGCGCTACAACGAGGATGCGAACATCGAGGCCGACTACATCGTGGTCGAGATCGCGCGCCAGGTGCTCGGCGAGAACTGGATGGCCGACTATGTCGCACACGCGAACAATGGCGGGATCGAGCGCGTGCTGGTCTAATGCGGGCATGACGACCGCCCGGCCGGGCCAAGGATGAGAGCGGGCGCCTGCGCTGAAGCGCCGGCGCCCGTCCACATGGGAGCGACGATGGAATGCGTGTTTTGCCGTGAAGACGGCGGCGAGGTGCTCTGGCAGGACGATGCGCTGCGCGTCGTGCTGGCGACGGGCGAGCACGACTACCCGGGTTTCTGCCGGGTGATCTGGGGCGCGCACGTGGCCGAGTTCTCCGATCTCGGCGAACCCGAGCGGGCACACCTGATGCGCGTGGTCTACGCGGTCGAACGGGCAGTGCGCCGCGTGATGCAGCCGAACAAGGTGAATCTCGCGAGCCTCGGCAACATGGTGCCGCACGTGCACTGGCACGTGATCCCGCGCTTCTCCAACGACGCCCATTTCCCGCAGCCCGTCTGGGCGCCGCGCCAGCGCAGCGTGTCGGAGGCGCTGCTGCGCGCGCGCGCGGCGCAGGCCTCGCTGCTGCACAATGCGGTGCGCGAGGAAATTCAACGCATGACAGATTCGAGGCAGCCATGAGCGGTTTGACTTCCACGACGCCGATTCCGTCCGGCGTCGTCGTGCACGCGGTATCGCGCGTGCTCGAATTGCAGTACCCGAACGGCGAGAGCTACCGGATTCCGTTCGAGCTGATGCGCGTTTATTCGCCGTCGGCCGAGGTGCGCGGCCACGGGCCAGGCCAGGAGACGCTGCAGACGGGCAAGCGCGAAGTGACGATCACCGCGCTCGAGGGCGTGGGCAACTACGCGCTGCAGCCGACGTTCTCGGACGGCCATTCGACCGGCATCTACTCGTGGGATCTGCTGTACGAACTGGCGACGCAGCAGGACGCGCTGTGGCGCGACTATTTCGACAAACTGAAGGCGGCGGGCGTCGAGCGCGACGCGCCGATGCAGGCGGCCCCCGCGCCGCACGGCCACTGCCACTGAAATCGACGGCGCCCGATCGGCGCCGTCTTGCCATTAACTGAGGATCAACGCGATGAGCAAAACCCACTTCGGCTTCGAAAGCGTCGAGGAAACCGAAAAAGCGAAGAAAGTGGCGGGTGTGTTCCATTCGGTCGCGAGCAACTACGATCTGATGAACGACCTGATGTCGGCGGGCATGCACCGCGCGTGGAAGGCGTTCACGATCGCGCAGGCGAACGTGCGCCCCGGCTTCAAGGTGCTCGACATCGCGGCTGGCACGGGCGACCTGACCAAGGCGTTCGCGAAGGCGGCGGGCCCGACGGGCGAGGTCTGGCACACCGACATCAACGAATCGATGCTGCGCGTCGGCCGCGACCGGCTGCTCGACAAGGGCATCGTGACGCCGTCGCTGCTGTGCGACGCCGAGAAAACCCCCTTTCCGGACAACTACTTCGATGTGGTCACGGTCGCGTTCGGGCTGCGCAACATGACGCACAAGGACGCCGCGCTCGCCGAGATGCGCCGCGTGACGAAGCCCGGCGGCCGCGTGATGGTGCTGGAATTCTCGAAAGTCTGGGATCCGCTGAAAAAAGCGTACGATTTGTATTCTTTCAAAGTATTACCGTGGCTTGGCGACAAGTTCGCGAAAGATGCTGAAAGTTACAGGTATCTTGCTGAATCTATCCGGATGCACCCCGATCAGGACACGCTGAAGACGATGATGGAACAAGCGGGCCTCGACGCCGTCAAATATTACAATTTGTCAGGTGGCGTGGTAGCTTTACACATGGGAACCAAGTACTAAGGGGTTCTTTCCATACATTCGCCTTACATCTGGAGAAAGTGATGTCCGAATCGCGTTCGTTGTTCAACCGTAGCAAGCCGTCGAAGCCGTGGGCTCGACGGGTCGGCACGCTGCTGATGGTCGGCCTGCTCACGGCCGGCACGTTCGCATCGCTCGATGCCGAAGCCAAGCGCATGGGCGGCGGGCGCAGCATCGGCCGTCAAAACTCCACCGTCACGCAGCGCCAGGCCACGCCGCCCGCGCAGCAGCCGATGCAGCAGGCCGCGCCGGCGCAGGCGCAGCGCGCGAACCCGGCCGCACCGGCTCCGGCCGCGCAGCCGAACCGCTCGCGCTGGCTCGGGCCGATCGCCGGTCTCGCGGCCGGCCTCGGCATCGCGGCGCTGCTGTCGCACTTCGGCCTGGGCGGCGCGTTCGCGAGCATGATGGCGAACGTCATCGTGATCGCATTGCTCGCGATGGTCGGCATCTGGCTGATCCGCAAGTTCATGAACCGTCGCCGCCCGCACGAACCGGCGTACTCGGTGGGCGGTTCGGCATCGTCGTCGGGCGGCTACTCGCAGAGCCCGTCGTTCCAGCAGGGCAGCACCGGTAACAACTATGCCGGCAGCGGCAGCAGCTATGCGAACGAAGCGCAAGGCGTGTTCGGCGGCGGCGCAGCCGCCGCTGGCGCGGCGGGTGCGATGGCGGCCGCGCCGCTGCAGGTGCCGGCGGGCTTCGACACCGAAGCGTTCCTGCGCAGCGCGAAGGTCTATTTCGTGCGCCTGCAGGCCGCGTGGGACCAGGGCAACCTGGCCGACATCCGCGAGTTCACGACGCCCGAAATGTTCGCCGAGATCAAGATCGACCTCGATTCGCGCGGCAACGAGTCGAACCAGACCGACGTCGTGCAGCTCGACGCGGAGCTGGTCGCGATCGAGGATCGCGGCATCGAGCAGTCGGCGAGCGTGCGCTTCCACGGGCTGATCCGCGAATCGGCGAATGCGTCGGCCGCACCGTTCGACGAGGTGTGGAACCTGTCGAAGTCGGGCAGTCAGGGCTGGCTGCTCGCGGGCATCCAGCAACTCAACACGCATTGAGCGTGACCGGCGGCCCGCGCCGCCGGATGCCTGGTCGACGGCTGCCGCACTGCGACCGCTTGCCGCCTGGGTGTGCGGTTGGCCGCGGTCTACCGACGATCCGACGTTACAATAGAAACCCGCGTGGGCGCCCGGCCCGCGCGGGTTTTTTCTTTCCCAGCCCGATGACCTTTGCCGCCAAGCCTTTTGCTGCTGCTGTCAATCACCTGCTCGCGCGCGAATCGTGGGCGCGCGACCGCCTGATCCCCTACGCGGGCAAGACCGCCCGGCTCGACGTGCCGCCCGTCACGCTCACGCTGCTCGTGCAGCCCGACGGCTATCTGTCCGCTGTGGAAGCGCACGATGCGAAACACGTCGACGTGTCGATCGCACTCGCGGGCGACACCGTCGCCGCATTCCTGCAGGGCGGCCAGGCGGCCGTGATGAAGCACGTGAAGATCGAGGGGGACGCGGAGTTCGCGACGCAGATCGCGAAGCTGGCCGAGCACCTGCGCTGGGAACCTGAGGAAGATCTCGCGAAGCTGGTCGGCGACGCGGCGGCCCACCGGATCGCGACGGTCGTGCGCGACGCCGGCGCGCGCGCGCGCCGCACCGGCCGCAACGTGCTCGATTCCGTCGCCGAATACTGGCTCGACGAAAACCCGCAAGTCGTCCGGCGCACGGTGCTCGGCGGTTTCGACGCCGAACTGGCGCGTGCGCGCGATGCGCTCGCGCGGGTCGAAAAGCGGGTCGAGCGACTCGAACAAAAAATCGGCGCGCGCACGGGCTCCGGCCCGCGCGGCGCGCACTGAGGGCCGCAGGGCATGCGCATTTTCCGTTTCATCAAGATTGTCTATACCGTCATCCGCTTTGGCCTCGACGAAGTGATGCTGTCCCGGATCGACGACCGGCGCGTGAAGCTGCTGTTGCGGATCACGACGATCGGTCGCCGCTATTCCGATCCGCCCGCCGTGCGGCTGCGTCACGCGCTCGAAAGCCTCGGCCCGATCTTCGTGAAGTTCGGCCAGGTGCTGTCGACACGCCGCGACCTGCTGTCGGTCGATTTCGCGAACGAACTCGCGAAGCTGCAGGACCAGGTGCCGCCGTTCGATTCGGCGGTCGCGATCGCGATCATCGAGAAGTCGCTCGGCGCGCCGGTCGACGAGCTGTTCGACGAATTCGAGCGCGAGCCGGTCGCGAGCGCGTCGATCGCGCAGGTGCACTTCGCGAAGCTCAAGCAGGGCGTGCACGCGGGCAAGGCCGTCGCGGTCAAGGTGCTGCGCCCGAACATGCTGCCGGTGATCGATTCGGACCTCGCGCTGATGCGCGACATCGCGACGTGGACGGAGCGCATGTGGGCAGACGGCCGGCGCCTGAAGCCGCGCGAAGTCGTCGCCGAATTCGACAAGTATCTGCACGACGAACTGGACCTGATGCGCGAGGCCGCGAACGGCAGCCAGCTGCGCCGCAACTTCGCGGGCCTCGACCTGCTGCTCGTGCCCGAGATGTTCTGGGATTTCTCGACGTCGCAGGTGCTCGTGATGGAGCGCATGACCGGCGTGCCGATCAGCCAGGTCGAGACGCTGCGCTCGGCCGGCGTCGATATCAAGAAGCTCGCGCGCGAAGGTGTCGAGATCTTCTTCACGCAGGTGTTCCGCGACGGTTTCTTTCATGCGGACATGCACCCGGGCAACATCCAGGTGAGCCTCGATCCGAACACGTTCGGCCGCTATATCGCGCTCGATTTCGGGATCGTCGGCGCGTTGTCGGATTTCGACAAGAACTACCTCGCGCAGAACTTCCTCGCCTTCTTCAAGCGCGACTACCACCGCGTCGCGACGCTGCACCTCGAATCGGGCTGGGTGCCGCCCGCGACACGCGTCGAGGAGCTCGAAAGCGCGATCCGCGCGGTGTGCGAGCCGTATTTCGACCGCGCACTGAAGGACATCTCGCTCGGTCAGGTGCTGATGCGTCTGTTCTCGACGTCGCGCCGCTTCAACGTCGAGATCCAGCCGCAGCTCGTGCTGCTGCAGAAGACGATGCTGAACGTCGAGGGGCTCGGCCGTTCCCTCGATCCTGAACTCGACCTGTGGAAGACGGCGAAGCCGTATCTCGAGCGCTGGATGACCGAGCAGATCGGCCTGCGCGGCTGGTACGAGCGCTTCAAGGTCGAAGCGCCGCAGTGGAGCAAGACGCTGCCGCAACTGCCGCGCCTGATCCACCACGCGATGGCGGCGCACCACGACGCACCGCGCGCGGCGAGCGAGGACCTGATGCGTCAGATCCTCGTCGAGCAGAAACGTACCAACCGGCTGCTGCAGGCATTGCTGATCTTCGGCCTTGCCGTCGGCGTCGGGGCGCTCGTCGCGCGCGTGCTGCTTGCGCTCGCATACGGCGCATGACCGAAGGGAGCCGCGCGATGTCCGAACCGAAACGACCGCCCGCATCGAGCACCGCCGATTTCGAGACGCGCGACCCCGGCAACGCTGCGTTCTGGGACGAGCGTTTCGCGCGCGGCGTGACGCCGTGGGAGTTCGGCGGCGTGCCGAACGGGTTTCGCGCGTTTGCCCAGCGCCTCGAGCCTTGTGCGGTGCTGATTCCGGGCTGCGGCAGTGCGCAGGAGGCCGGCTGGCTCGCGCGGGCCGGCTGGCCCGTGCGCGCGATCGATTTCTCGGCGCAGGCGGTGGCGGCGGCGAAGGCGCAGCTCGGCGCGCATGCGGACGTCGTGGAGCAGGCCGATTTCTTCGCGTACCGACCCCCGTTCGATGTGCAGTGGGTGTACGAGCGCGCGTTCCTGTGCGCGTTGCCGCCGAGCCTGCGCGCCGGCTATGCGGCGCGGATGGCCGAACTGCTGCCCGCCGGTGCGCTGCTGGCCGGTTATTTCTTCGTGACGGCGAAACCAAAGGGGCCGCCGTTCGGCATCGAGCGCGCGGAACTCGATGCGCTGCTCGCGCCGCACTTCGAACTGATCGAGGATCTGCCGGTGACCGATTCGCTGGCCGTGTTCGAAGGGCACGAGCGCTGGCTCACGTGGCGCCGTCGCTGAAGCTCGGGCGTCGCGGCCGTTGCCGGAGCGCGCCGGGGTTTCAGCTATAATTCAAGGTTTTGCAAGCCGTTTCCAGTTTCTGCGGGAAAAATATCATGCCGATCTACGCCTATCGATGCGAAGCGTGCGGTTTCGCGAAGGACGTGCTCCAGAAGATGAGCGACGCGCCGCTGTCGCAATGCCCCGAATGCGGGAAGGATGCTTTTCGCAAGCAGGTCACCGCCGCCGGCTTCCAGCTGAAGGGCTCCGGCTGGTATGTCACCGATTTCCGCGGTGGCTCGAGCGGCACCAGCACGCCGGCGACGGCGTCCGGCGACACGGCGGCAACACCGGCCGCCGCGGCGCCTGCGGCAGCCGCGCCCGCTGCCGCGAGCTCCGAAAGTACGACGACGAGCGCCGCGCCCGCCCCGGCTGCAGCGCCCGCCGCCAGCAGTTGACTGTCGCGGCCCGGCCGGGCCGCGACCAACCCGCGCTTCCGGCGCGGTTCATTGACGGCAGATGATGAAAAAGACGACCCTGAAAACGGTGTTCCTGACCGGCCTGCTGGTTCTCGTCCCGCTCGCGATCACGCTGTGGGTGCTCGGCCTCATCATCGGCACGATGGACCAGACGCTGCTGCTGTTGCCCGAATCGTGGCAGCCGGAGCGGATGCTCGGCTTCCACCTGCCGGGGATCGGCGCGGTGCTGACGCTCGCGTTCATCTTCGTCGTCGGGCTGGCCACGCAGAACTTCATCGGCCAGAAGCTCGTCACGTGGTGGAACGCGGTCGTGCGTCACATCCCGGTCGTCGGGCCGATCTACACGAGCGTCAAGCAGGTGTCGGACACGCTGCTGTCGAGCAGCGGCAACGCGTTCCGCAAGGCGCTGCTGATCGAATACCCGCGTCGCGGCTCGTATACGATTGCGTTTCTGACCGGCACGCCCGGCGGCGACGTGGTCAACCATCTGACGGAAGAGTACGTGAGCGTGTACGTGCCCACGACGCCGAACCCGACGTCGGGCTTCTTCCTGATGCTGCCGAAGAGCGAAGTCATCGAACTCGACATGTCGGTCGATGCCGCGCTCAAGTACATCGTCTCGATGGGCGTCGTGGCGCCTTCGGCGCCAGCTCCGGCGCCCGCCCGCCGTCCCGTCGAGCCGCCGCTGTAAGTAAAGAATCATCGCCCGGGCCGCGCGTTGCGGCACCCGTTGATCAAACCGAACGAAAGCAAACATCATGTCGATGCGTACTGAATACTGCGGTCTCGTGACCGAACACCTGCTGGGCCAAACCGTGTCGCTGTGCGGCTGGGTGCAGCGCCGCCGCGACCACGGCGGTGTGATCTTCATCGACCTGCGCGATCGTGAAGGCCTCGTGCAGGTGGTGTGCGATCCGGATCGCGCGGAGATGTTCGCGACCGCCGAAGGCGTGCGCAACGAGTTCTGCGTGCAGATCAAGGGTCTCGTGCGCAACCGTCCGGAAGGCACGGTCAACGCCGGCCTGAAGAGCGGCAAGATCGAAGTGCTGTGCCACGAGCTGATCGTGCTGAACGCGTCGGTCACGCCGCCGTTCCAGCTCGACGACGACAACCTGTCGGAAACGACGCGTCTCACGCACCGCGTGCTCGACCTGCGCCGTCCGCAGATGCAGCACAACCTGCGCCTGCGCTACCGCGTCGCGATCGAGGCGCGCAAGTACCTCGACGAGCAGGGCTTCATCGACATCGAAACGCCGATGCTGACGAAGAGCACGCCGGAAGGCGCGCGCGACTACCTCGTGCCGTCGCGCGTGAACGCGGGCCAGTTCTTCGCGCTGCCGCAGTCGCCGCAGCTGTTCAAGCAGCTGCTGATGGTCGCGAACTTCGACCGTTACTACCAGATCACCAAGTGCTTCCGCGACGAGGACCTCCGTGCCGACCGTCAGCCGGAATTCACGCAGATCGACTGCGAGACGTCGTTCCTCGGCGAGCAGGAAATCCGCGACCTGTTCGAAGACATGATCCGTCACATCTTCAAGACGACGATCGACGTCGAACTCGACGCGAAATTCCCGGTGATGCCGTACTCGGAAGCGATGGCGCGTTTCGGTTCGGACAAGCCGGACCTGCGTGTGCAGCTCGAATTCACCGAGCTGACCGACGCGATGAAGGACGTCGACTTCAAGGTGTTCAGCACGCCGGCCAACGCGAAGGACGGCCGTGTCGCGGCGCTGCGCGTGCCGAAGGGCGGCGAGCTGTCGCGCGGCGACATCGACGGTTACACGGAATTCGTGCGCATCTACGGCGCGAAGGGCCTCGCCTGGATCAAGGTCAACGAGAAGGCGAAGGGCCGCGACGGCCTGCAAAGCCCGATCGTCAAGAACCTGCACGACGCATCGATCGCGGCGATCCTCGAGCGCACCGGCGCTGAAGACGGCGACATCATCTTCTTCGCGGCCGACCGCGCGAAGGTCGTCAACGACAGCCTCGGCGCACTGCGCCTGAAGATCGGCCATTCGGAATTCGGCAAGGCGAACGGCCTCGTCCAGGCCGGCTGGAAGCCGCTGTGGGTCGTCGACTTCCCGATGTTCGAATACGACGACGAAGACGCGCGCTACGTCGCCGCGCACCACCCGTTCACCAGCCCGAAGGACGAGCACCTCGAGTACCTCGAGACGGATCCGGGCCGTTGCCTCGCGAAGGCGTACGACATGGTGCTGAACGGCTGGGAAATCGGCGGCGGCTCGGTGCGTATCCACCGCGAGGAAGTGCAGAGCAAGGTGTTCCGCGCGCTGAAGATCGGTGCGGAAGAAGCGCAGGCGAAGTTCGGCTTCCTGCTGGACGCGCTGCAGTACGGCGCGCCGCCGCACGGCGGTATCGCGTTCGGTCTCGACCGCATCGTCACGATGATGGCCGGCGCCGACTCGATCCGCGACGTGATCGCGTTCCCGAAGACGCAGCGTGCGCAGGATCTGCTCACGCAGGCGCCGAGCCCGGTCGACGAGCGTCAGCTGCGCGAGCTGCACATCCGTCTGCGTCAGCCGGAACAGCCGAAGGCGTAACGCTTGTCACAGGTCGTGTGCGCGGCGACGCGCGCACGACGCCCAACGAAAAAGGCGCCGTTGTGCGCCTTTTTCGCTTTTTGCGGTACAGTCGCAGCACTTGCCGCACGTTCGGGCCCAGGCCCGGCGCACGGCCCTGTGCCGCATGAAACAAAGATGACGAAGCCGCCGAAAATCCCCGAATCCGTTCTCGTCGTGATCTACACGCCCGAACTCGACGTACTGGTGATCAAGCGTGCCGACCAGCCCGATTTCTGGCAATCGGTGACCGGATCGAAGGACGCGCTCGACGAGCCGCTCGCGCTCACGGCCGCGCGCGAAGTCGCCGAGGAAACCGGCATCGCGGTCGGGTCGCCCGACGTGCCGGCCACCGCGCTGATCGACTGGCACCACCGGATCGAATACAGCATCTATCCGCAATACCTGCATCGCTATGCGCCGGGTGTCACGCGCAATATCGAGCACTGGTTCGGCCTGTGCGTGCCGCGCCGCGTCGACGTGACGCTGTCGCCGCGCGAGCATGTCGACTACGCATGGCTGCCATTCCGCGAAGCGGCCGCGCGCTGCTTTTCGCCATCGAATGCCGAAGCGATCCTGCAACTGCCCGTGCGCGTGTCGCTCGCGCAATCGCCGCACGGCTCTTCCGCATGAATGCGGAAACCCGCAAGCGCTTCGCGCAATTGCGGCAGATGTTCCTGCAGGAGCGCGGCTCCGCGTCGCGGCTCGCGTTCACGGCCGGCAACACGGTGCGCCTTTGCGAGACCGGCAACGAATTCTTCCACGCGCTGATCGAACGGATCGATGCGGCGCGCGAGCAGGTGATGCTCGAAACCTACATCTTCTGCGACGACGCGGCCGGCCGCCCGGTGTCGGATGCGCTGATTCGCGCGGCGCAGCGCGGCGTGCGCGTGCGCGTGATCACCGACGGCGTCGGCACCGCGCGCCTGCCGCTGTTCGATACGTGGGCCGAGGCCGGTGTCGAGCACTGCATCTACAACCGCTTCCTGTTCGGCCGCTTCGGCTTCTCGCGCACGCACCGCAAGCTCGCGGTGATCGATCATGCGGTCGCGTTCTGCGGCGGCATCAACATCGTCGACGACTACACGCAGGGCAGCGCGACGCTACCGTTCCCGCGCTGGGATTTCGCGGTCGAGATGGCCGGGCCGGCGGTGTCGGACGTGCGCGCCGCGTTCGAGCTGCAGTGGCACCGCATCCAGTTCGGCCACAAGCCTTATGCGCAGTACGCGGCCGGGCTGCACGGCGGCGAGGCGTTCCCGGACATGTTCCGGCGCTGGATGCGCAGCCACCGGTGGATCAAGGCCGGTGCGCTGCGGGTCGTGACGGAGCCGAGCGTCGCGTTCGTCGCGCGCGACAATGTCGTGAACCGCCGCGCGATCGAGAAGGCGTATCTCGCCGCAATCGGCCAGGCGCGCCAGCGGATCCTGCTCGCGAATCCGTATTTCATGCCGGGCCGCAAGCTGCGCCGCGCGCTGACGGGCGCCGCACGCCGCGGCGTCGACGTGCGGATCCTGATCGGCCGTAACGAGTTCACGGCGCTCGATACGGCCGTGCCGTTCCTGTATCACGCGCTGCTGCGTGCGGGCGTGCGCGTGGCGGAATACGACAAGACGATCCTGCACGGCAAAGTGGCGGTGATCGACGACAACTGGGCGACCGTCGGCTCGTCGAACCTCGACGCGCTGAGCCTGATGCTGAACAACGAGGCGAACGTCGTGCTGGTGCGCTACGATGAGATCACCAACGAACTGCGCGACGCAATCGCGGCCGCCTTCACCGAAGGCCGTGAAATTGATGCCGCCCGGTATGCCGCACGGCCGCGCATCGAGCGTATGCTGAACTGGCTCGCATACAACACGTACCGCATCGTGATGAAGGCGCTGACGGTCGGTGGTTACGACTGACGAAGACTAAGCGTTCGCTTCAAAAATCTGTCCGCACGTTCGTGCGGAAAAGCCGCTCCGGTCCCGCCGGAATCGCGCAAAATAGCGGCTCGGTTAGACACCGGTTTCTAATAATTTCCTTGTTTCGCGAGCGGTCGCACTCAATAATAGTACGGCCGTTCGATTTTATTCGAACCCCCGAACGGTTACAGAAATAGCTATGCGAAAAGGCGAACAGACGCGTGCCGCGATACTCGAAGCTGCTTTGGACCTCGCCAGCCGTGACGGGCTGGAGGGGCTGACGATCGGCCTGCTGGCCGAGCGCATGCAGATGAGCAAGAGTGGTGTGTTCGCGCACTTCGGATCGCGCGAGGACCTGCAGGTCGAGGTCGTCCGCGAGTATCACCATCGTTTCGAAAACGAGGTGTTCTTTCCGAGCCTGCGTGAGCCGCGAGGCTTGCCGCGCCTCCGGGCGATGCTGGCCCGCTGGACGGAGAAGCGCATCCAGGAAGTGACGACCGGATGCATCTACATCAGCGGCGCCGTCGAGTACGACGACCGGCCCGACAGCCCCGTGCGCGAGCAGTTGATCGCGAGCGTGACGGCCTGGCGTGCCGCGATGCTGCGTGCCATTTCGCAGGCGAAGGAAGAAGGCCATCTGCGTGCGGATACGGATCCGGACCTGATGCTCTTCGAGTTGTACAGCTTCACGCTCGGCCTGCATCACGACGCACGATTCCTGCATTCGCCGGATGCCGTGCGCCTCACGTGGGCCGCGCTGGAAAAGACGATCGTTTCGTATCAGAGCGAGAGCCGTTAGCGGCGCGTGATCCGCCCGCCAGGAGCTCGAGCCGTTTTGCCCACCTTTGGAGAGAGTCATGGGACAGTACGCCGCGCCGCTGCGCGACATGCAATTCGTGTTGCACGAGCTTCTGAACGTCGAAGCCGAGGTCAAGCAAATGCCGCGGCATGCGGACCTCGACGCCGACACGATCAACCAGGTCCTCGAGGAGGCGGGCAAGTTCTGCTCCGAGGTACTGTTCCCGCTGAACCAGGTCGGCGACCGTGAAGGCTGCACGTATGAAGGCGACGGCGTCGTGAAGACCCCGACCGGCTTCAAGGAAGCGTACCAGCAGTACGTCGAGGCCGGCTGGCCGGCACTCGGCTGCGATCCGGACTACGGCGGCCAGGGCCTGCCCGCGTTCGTGAACAACGCGCTCTACGAAATGCTGAACTCGGCGAACCAGGCATGGACGATGTATCCGGGCCTGTCGCACGGCGCCTACGAATGCCTGCATGCGCACGGCGCGCCGGAACTCCAGAAGCAGTATCTGCCGAAGCTCGTGTCGGGCGAATGGACGGGCACGATGTGCCTGACCGAGCCGCACTGCGGCACCGACCTCGGCATCCTGCGCACCAAGGCCGAACCGAACGGCGACGGCTCGTACTCGATCAGCGGCACGAAGATCTTCATCTCGAGCGGCGAGCACGACATGTCGAAGAACATCGTCCACCTCGTGCTCGCACGCCTGCCGGATGCGCCGCAGGGCACCAAGGGGATCTCGCTGTTCATCGTGCCGAAGTTCATTCCGGACGCCGCGGGCGAGCCGGGCGAGCGCAACGGCATCAAATGCGGCTCGATCGAACACAAGATGGGCATCCACGGCAACTCGACGTGCGTGATGAACCTCGACAACGCGAAGGGCTGGATGGTCGGCGAGCCGAACAAGGGCCTCAACGCGATGTTCGTGATGATGAACGCCGCGCGTCTGGGCGTCGGCATGCAGGGCCTGGGTCTCACGGAAGTCGCGTACCAGAACTCGCTGACGTACGCGAAGGAGCGCCTGCAGATGCGCTCGCTGACGGGCCCGAAGGCACCGGACAAGCCGGCCGACCCGATCATCGTGCACCCGGACGTGCGCCGCATGCTGCTCACGCAGAAGGCCTACGCCGAAGGCGCGCGCGCGTTCACGTACTGGTCCGCGCTGCAGATCGACAAGGAACTGTCGCACGCTGACGAAGCGGTGCGCAAGGAAGCGGCCGATCTCGTCGCGCTGCTCACGCCGATCATCAAGGCGTTCCTGACCGACAACGCGTTCGAGTCGACCAACCACGCGATGCAGATCTACGGCGGCCACGGCTTCATCTCCGAGTGGGGCATGGAGCAGTACGTGCGCGACGCGCGGATCAACATGATCTACGAAGGCACGAACTCGATCCAGTCGCTCGACCTGCTGGGCCGCAAGGTGCTCGGCGACATGGGCGCGAAGCTGAAGAAATTCGGCAAGCTCGTCACGGAATTCGCGGAAGCCGAAGGCGTGAAGCCGGAAATGGCCGAGTTCATCAACCCGCTCGCCGACATCGGCGACAAGGTGCAGAAGCTGACGATGGAAATCGGCATGAAGGCGATGCAGAACCCGGACGAAGTCGGCGCTGCAGCCGTGCCGTACCTGCGCACCGTGGGCCACCTTGTGTTCTCGTACTTCTGGGCGCGCATGGCGCGCCTCGCCCTCGACAAGGAAGCGTCGGGCGACCCGTTCTACAAGTCGAAGCTCGCGACCGCACGCTTTTACTTCGCGCGCCTGCTGCCCGAAACGGCGGCGACGATCCGCGCCGCGCGCGCCGGTTCGAAGACGCTGATGGAAGTCGACGAATCGCTGTTCTGACGCGAGTCCGGGCGGTGCGCGCCGCGCGCCGCCCGAACGCAACGGTTCCTGGTACTCAATTCGCCGTGCAGCCCTCACAACCCGCGCTGCACGACACTATCCGGAGACATCCCGTGAGCAATTTCCTGATTCGCAAGGTCGCCGTGCTGGGCGCCGGCGTGATGGGCGCGCAGATCGCCGCGCATCTCGTCAACGCGCGCGTGCCGGTGCTGCTGTTCGACCTGCCGGCCAAGGAAGGCCCGAAAAACGCGATCGCGCTGAAGGCGATCGAGAACCTGAAGAAGCTGTCGCCCGCGCCGTTCGGCGTGAAGGACGATGCGAAATATCTCGAAGCCGCGAACTATGAAGACGACATCGCGAAGCTCGCCGAATGCGACGTCGTGATCGAGGCGATCGCCGAGCGGATGGACTGGAAGCACGACCTGTACAAGAAGGTCGCGCCGCACATCGCACCGAATGCGATTTTCGCGACCAACACGTCGGGCCTGTCGATCACGAAGCTGTCCGAAGGTTTCTCGGACGAGCTCAAATCGCGCTTCTGCGGCGTGCACTTCTTCAACCCGCCGCGCTACATGCACCTCGTCGAGCTGATCCCGACCGCGCATACGCGCCCGGAGATCCTCGACCAGCTCGAAACCTTCCTGACGAGCATCGTCGGCAAGGGCGTCGTGCGCGCGAAGGACACGCCGAACTTCATCGCGAACCGCGTCGGCATCTTCTCGATCCTCGCGGTGATCACCGAGGCCGCGAAATTCGGCCTGCGCTTCGATGAAGTCGACGACCTGACGGGCAGCCGCCTCGGCCGCGCGAAGTCGGCGACGTTCCGCACGGCGGACGTGGTCGGCCTCGACACGATGGCGCACGTGATCAAGACGATGCAGGACAACCTCGCCGACGATCCGTTCTTCCCGGTCTACCAGACGCCTGCCGTGCTCGCCGAACTGGTGAAGCAGGGCGCGCTCGGCCAGAAGACGGGCGGCGGCTTCTACAAGAAGGAAGGCAAGGCGATCAAGGTGCTCGACGCGAAGACGGGCACTTACGTCGATTCGGGTGCGAAGGCGGATGAAACCGTCGGCCGCATCCTGAAGCGCCCGCCGGCGGAACGCCTGAAGCTGCTGCGCGAGACGGACCATCCGCACGCGCAGTTCCTGTGGTCGATCTTCCGCGACGTGTTCCACTACATCGGCGTGCATCTCGAGTCGATCGCCGACAACGCGCGCGACGTCGACCTCGCGATCCGTTGGGGCTTCGGCTGGAACGAAGGCCCGTTCGAAGGCTGGCAGGCCGCCGGCTGGAAGCAGGTTGCCGAGTGGGTGCAGGAAGACATCGCGGCCGGCAAGGCGCTCGCGAACGTGCCGCTGCCGTCGTGGGTGCTGGAAGGCGCGGTTGCCGAGAAGGGCGGCGTGCACACGGCCGAAGGCTCGTGGGCGCCTGCTTCGAAGCGCTTCGTGCCGCGTTCCGACCTCGCCGTCTACGGCAAGCAGGTGTTCCGCGCGCCGCTCGTCGGCGAAGCCGGCGCCGATCCGAAGACGTACGGCAAGACGCTGTTCGAAACCGACGCGGTGCGTGCATGGGTCGACGACCGTGCGGGCGAGGACGACGTCGTGATCGTGTCGTTCAAGTCGAAGATGAACACGATCGGGCCGAGCGTGATCGACGGCCTCGTGCAGGCGATCGAGCTCGCGGAGAAGGACTACAAGGGCGTGGTGATCTGGCAGCCGACGTCGCTGAAGCTCGGCACGCCGGGTGGCCCGTTCTCGGCCGGTGCGAACCTCGAAGAGGCGATGCCCGCGTTCATGATGGGCGGCGCGAAGGGCATCGAGCCGTTCGTGAAGAAGTTCCAGGAAGGCATGCTGCGCGTGAAGTACGCGAACGTGCCGGTCGTTGCGGCCGTGTCGGGCATTGCGCTCGGCGGCGGGTGCGAACTGATGCTGCACAGCGCGAAGCGCGTCGTGCACGTCGAGAGCTACATCGGTCTCGTCGAAGTGGGCGTCGGCCTCGTGCCGGCGGGCGGCGGCCTGAAGGAAGCGGCGCTGCGCGCGGCGGATGCGGCAACGGCCGCGAACGCGACCACCGACATCCTGAAGTTCGTCACGAAGTCGTTCGAGAACGCGGCGATGGCCAAGGTTTCGTCGTCGGCGCACGATGCACGCGCGATGGGCTACCTGAAGCCGTCCGACACGATCATCTTCAACGTGTTCGAGCTGCTCGACACCGCGAAGAAGGAAGCACGCGCGCTGGCAGCCGTCGGCTACCGTGCGCCGCTGCGCGCGAAGGACGTGCCGGTCGCAGGCCGCTCGGCGATCGCGACGATCAAGGCATCGCTCGTCAACATGCGTGACGGCCGCTTCATCAGCGACCACGACTACCTGATCGCGAGCCGTATCGCCGAAGCCGTGTGTGGCGGCGACGTCGAAGCCGGCAGCCTCGTCGACGAGCAGTGGCTGCTCGCACTCGAGCGCCGCGCGTTCGTCGAGCTGCTCGGCACGCAGAAGACGCAGGAACGGATCATGGGCATGTTGCAGACCGGCAAGCCGGTGCGTAACTGAGCGAGCGACAAGGCAAGGAGTCTGAAATGAGCAAACAACTGCAAGACGCATACATCGTCGCCGCAAGCCGCACCCCGATCGGCAAGGCTCCGCGCGGTGTCTTCAAGAACACGCGCCCCGACGAGCTGCTGGTTCACGCGATCAAGTCGGCGGTCGCGCAGGTGCCCGGCCTCGACACGAAGGTGATCGAGGACGCGATCATCGGCTGCGCGATTCCGGAAGCCGAGCAGGGCCTGAACGTCGCCCGCATGGGCGCGCTGCTCGCGGGGCTGCCGCAGACGGTCGGCGGCGTGACGGTCAACCGCTTCTGCGCGTCGGGCATCACGGCGCTGGCGATGGCGGCGGACCGCATCCGCGTCGGCGAATCGGACGCGCTGCTCGCGGGCGGTTGCGAATCGATGAGCATGGTGCCGATGATGGGCAACAAGCCGTCGATGTCGCCGCACATCTTCGATCGCAGCGAGGATTTCGGCATTGCATACGGGATGGGCCTGACCGCCGAGCGCGTCGCCGAGCAGTGGAAAGTGAGCCGCGAAGACCAGGACGCGTTCTCGGTCGAATCGCACCGCAAGGCGCTCGCCGCCCAGCAGGCCGGCGAGTTCGGCGACGAAATCGCCGCGTACACGATCACCGAGCGTTTCCCGAACCTGGCGACGGGCGAAGTCGACGTGAAGACGCGCGAGATCAAGCTCGACGAAGGTCCGCGTGCGGATACGTCGATCGAAGGCCTCGCGAAGCTGCGCACGGTGTTTGCGAACAAGGGCTCGGTCACGGCCGGCAACAGCTCGCAGACGTCGGATGGCGCGGGCGCGCTGCTGGTCGTGTCGGAGAAGGTGCTCAAGGAGTTCAACCTGACGCCGCTCGCGCGCTTCGTGAGCTTCGCGGTGCGTGGCGTGCCGCCGGAAATCATGGGCATCGGCCCGAAGGAAGCGATTCCGGCCGCGCTGAAGGCTGCCGGCCTGAAGCAGGACGATCTCGACTGGATCGAGCTGAACGAAGCGTTCGCCGCGCAATCGCTGGCGGTGATGCGCGATCTCGGCCTCGACCCGTCGAAGGTCAACCCGATGGGCGGTGCGATCGCACTCGGCCACCCGCTCGGCGCGACCGGCGCGATCCGCGCGGCGACCGTCGTGCATGGCCTGCGCCGCCGTAACCTGAAGTACGGGATGGTCACGATGTGCGTCGGCACCGGCATGGGCGCCGCGGGCATCATCGAACGCCTGTAAGCGGGGCGGGACAAGAGCGACGACGGTGCGCGGGCCACGAGCTCGCGCACCGTTTTTTCATTCCGATAGAGGAAAGTCAAAGGAGACGGTTGTGGCCGAAATTCAAGTGGAACGCGCCGACGGCGTGATGACGATCACGATCGCGCGCCCGGCGAAGAAGAACGCGCTGACGGCGGCGATGTACCAGACGATGGCCGATGCGCTCGCCGACGCGCAGGAGGACAAGGCGGTCCGCGTGATCCTGCTGCGCGGCAGCGACGGCAACTTCAGCGCGGGGAACGATCTCGAGGATTTCCTGAAGGCGCCGCCGAAGGACGAAAACGCGTCGGTATTCCAGTTTCTCGCGCGGATCAGCAACGCGACCAAGCCGATCGTCGCGGCGGTGCCGGGCATCGCCGTTGGCGTCGGCGTGACGATGCTGCTGCACTGCGATCTCGTCTACGCGTCCGACACCGCGGCGTTCTCGCTGCCGTTCGCGCAGCTCGGGCTGTGCCCGGAAGCCGCATCGAGCGTGCTGCTGCCGCGCCTGGCCGGCCATCAGGTCGCCGCTGAAAAGCTGCTGCTCGGCGAAGCGTTCGACGCGCTGGAAGCGCACCGGATCGGCATCGTCAATCGCGTGCTGCCGGCCGCCGAGCTCGACGCATTCGCGGCGAAGCAGGCCGCGAAACTCGCGGCGCTGCCGGCGTCGTCGCTGCGCGTGACGAAGGCGCTGTTGAAGGAGACGGGAGGCGTGGCCGTTGCCGCGCGGATGAGCGAGGAGGCCGGCCACTTCTCCGCGATGCTGCGCGCGCCGGAGGCACGCGAGGCGATGACGGCGTTCTTCGAGAAGCGCAAGCCGGATTTCCGTCAGTTCGACTGACGGCGCGGCCCGACGGTATCAGGCCGTGCCGTAATCGACGTGGCCGGTTTCGCGGCAGAAGCAGAGTAGCCGGAGGCCGGCCGCCTTCGCGATCTCGATCGCGAGCGACGACGGCGCGGAGATCGTCGCGACCATCGGGATTCCGACCCGCGCCGACTTGCGCACGAGCTCGTAGCTCGCGCGGCTCGACAGGAACACGAAGCCGTCGGTCGCGTCGGCGCGCGACAGCACGAGCGAGCCGATCAGCTTGTCGAGCGCGTTGTGGCGTCCGACATCCTCGAACGCCATCCGGATCGCGCCTGTTGCGTCGCACCACGCGGCCGCATGCAGGCCGCCGGTGAGTCTCGTGAGCGCCTGGTGCGCCGGCAGCGCGTGGGCCGCGCGCGCGAGCGCGTCGGGCGCGAGGCGCGCGAGAAAGCCGGTATCGGGCACCCGTTCGGGCGCGAGGTCGAGCAGGTCGATGCTCTCGATCCCGCACACGCCGCAGCCGGTGCGCCCCGCGAGCGCGCGGCGGCGGTCCTTCAGCGCGGCGAACGCCTGCTGGACGACCTCCAGATGCACCTCCGCGTGCGGCAGCGACGCGTCGGCATGGAGGATCACCTCGATGTCCTTGATGTCGCTGCCGCGTTCGACGATCCCTTCCGAGATCGCGAAGCCGACCGCGAACGCCTCGAGGTCGCGCGGCGTGCACATCATCACCGCGTGCGAGATGCCGTTGAAGACCAGCGCGACCGGCCATTCCTGGCCGACGTAGTCGTGCGCGGTTTCGACGGCGCCGCCGCGCGTGCGGCGCACGGACAGCTCGATTGCGCCGCGCGGTTCTTCTGTTTCAGTCGGATTCACGAGCACTCCCGTTGATTCGAGGCAGGGCGGCGACGATCGTGTCCGCCGCTCGCGCGCAGAGGTTCTAAAATACCTCAGGCAGGCCGGCCGCGCCGGCATCCGCCACTCAGGTAACGACCATGGGACTCAGCGACGCTCCGCTGCTATTCAATTTCGAACACGATTCGTCGGAAAACCTGACGTACATCCCGATGATCGTGCGTTTCAATCTCGACCGTTTCGGTCTGCGGATTTCGCTGGAGCAGTGGCAATTGCTGCCGCTCGAGGACCGCAAGCTGCTCGCGCGCTTTCCGGCCGACGACGACACCGCGATCGAGCCCAATTTCGATCACGCGCTGTTCGAAATGCTGCGCACGCACGCCGACCTCGAACCGTCGTGGTTCCAGCCGGACGAGCAGCCGAGCTGGCGCGCGACCGATTCGGTGCCGGACGCGCTTGTGCAGCAGAGCGCGCTGGCCGGGCTGCCGGCGCCCGCGCTCGCGCAGTGGCAGCGGCTCGCGCCGTTCCAGCGCTATGTGCTGATGAAGCTGTCGCGCAAGCCGAAGCTGAACCACGATTTCCTGCCCGCGATGCGGGAGTTCGGGCTGACGGCCACGCACTGAGGCGGCCGCGGGCCGGTGGAGGGCGCCGTCGCGCGGCACTCGCCCGTCAGAGCGGCGGCAGTTGGCGCGGCTTGCGGTCAGTGCCGGTCGCGACGTAGGTGAGGGTTGCTTCGGTGACCTTCACGATTTCACCCATCAGGCGCATGCGCTGCGCGTACACCTCGACGTCGACCGTGATCGACGTGTTGCCGGTGCGCATGATGGTCGCGTAGAAGCTGAGCAGATCGCCGACGAACACCGGCTGCTTGAACACGAACGAGTTGACCGCGACCGTCGCGACGCGACCGTTCGCGCGCTGGCTCGCGGGGATCGAGCCGGCGATGTCGACCTGCGACATGATCCAGCCGCCGAACACGTCGCCGTGGACGTTCGCGTCGTGCGGTTGCGGGACGACGCGCAGCGCGGGTTGCTTTTGCGGGAGTTCGAGGGTCGAATCGGTCATGGCGGGGGCTTTCATCCTGTAATAAACATGCCACCGCGCGCAGGCCGGCCGGCGAGGGCGCCGGCAGCGGCGCGAAGCGGCTTCTGCGACAATACAACGTTCGCAAATTGTACGAGAAAGTGACCAAGCCGGCCGCCGATGCACGCGCCCGGCGCCGCCGCCGATCCTTCCCCCATGCGCCGATTTCCTGCTTCCGGCGAGCCCGCGCCGGCTTCGACCGGGCCCCGCAACGACTGGCAGACCATCCGGTCGTTGCTGCCGTACCTGACCACCTACAAATGGCGCGTCGCGCTCGCGCTCGGCTGCCTGATCGGCGCGAAGGTCGCCAACCTCGGCGTGCCGGTCGTGATGAAGCGCATCGTCGACCACCTCTCCTACGTCCAGCAGATCACCGCGCTCGGCCGCGCCGAACAGTCGGCCGGCATCGTGCTCGCGGGCGGCGTGGGGCTGCTGGTCGTCGCGTATGCGCTCGTGCGGCTGTCGACGTCGCTGTTCACCGAGCTGCGTGAGATCCTGTTCTCGAAGGTCACCGAGAGCGCGGTGCGCCAGCTCGCGCTGCAGGTGTTCCGGCATCTGCACGGGCTGTCGCTGCGGTTTCACCTGGAGCGCCAGACGGGCGGCATGTCGCGCGACATCGAGCGCGGCACGCGCGGCATCCAGCAGCTGATTTCGTATTCGCTGTACAGCATCCTGCCGACGCTCGTCGAGGTCGGGCTCGTGCTCGGCTTCTTCGTGGTCAAGTACGAGGCCTATTACGCCTACGTGACGTTCGCGGCGCTGGTCACCTACATCGTGTTCACGGTGAAGGTCACCAACTGGCGCACGCATTTCCGCCGCACGATGAACGAACTCGATTCGCGCGCGAACTCGCGGGCGATCGATTCGCTGATCAACTACGAGACGGTGAAGTATTTCGGCAACGAGGAGTGGGAAGCGCAGCGCTACGACGAGAACCTGAAGCGCTACCGGAAGGCCGCGATTCGTTCGCAGAATTCGCTGTCGGTGCTGAATTTCGGCCAGCAGGCGATCATCGGCACAGGGCTCGTGTTCATCCTGTGGCGCGCGACGCAGGGCGTGCTCGCCGGCAAGCTGACGCTCGGCGATCTCGTACTGATCAACACGTTCATGCTGCAGCTGTACATTCCGCTGAACTTTCTCGGCGTCGTCTATCGCGAACTGAAGCAGAGCCTCACCGACATGGATCGCATGTTCGGGCTGCTGTCGGCCGCGAAGGAAGTGGCCGACCAGCCCGATGCGCGACCGCTCGCGGTGGCCGGCGCGCAGGTGCGTTTCGAGCACGTGAACTTCGCATACGAGCCGGCGCGGCAGATCCTGCACGACGTGACGTTTACGATCGACGCGGGCACGACGACCGCGGTGGTCGGCCACAGCGGCTCCGGGAAGTCGACGCTGTCGCGGCTGCTGTTCCGCTTCTACGATCTCGACCGGCAGGCGGGCGGTGCGATCCGGATCGACGGCCAGGACATTCGCGACGTCACGCAGGACTCGCTGCGTGCATCGATCGGGATCGTGCCGCAGGACACCGTGCTGTTCAACGACTCGATCTACTACAACATCGCCTATGGCCGGCCGACCGCGAGCCGAGACGAAGTGATCGCGGCCGCGCGCGCCGCGCACATCCACGACTTCATCGAGAGCTTGCCGAAGGGCTATGACACGCCGGTCGGCGAGCGCGGGCTCAAGCTATCGGGCGGCGAGAAGCAGCGCGTCGCGATCGCGCGCACGCTGCTGAAGAATCCGCCGGTGCTGCTGTTCGACGAGGCGACGTCGGCGCTCGATTCGCGCTCGGAGCGTGCGATCCAGCACGAACTCGACCAGATCGCGCGGCACCGCACGACGCTCGTGATCGCGCACCGGCTGTCGACGGTCGTGCATGCGCAGCAGATTCTCGTGATGGACCACGGGCGGATCGTCGAGCGCGGCACGCACGACGAACTCGTGCGCGCGGACGGGCTGTATGCGCAGATGTGGGCGCTGCAGCAGCAGCGCGCGGCGGCGGGCGGGGAAGCGGCCGAGGCCGCGTGAGCGTGGAAGTTGCGCCGGGCGGCGCGGGAACGGTCGGTTCGCCGGCCGTTCGGCATCGGGCGGCGTTGCGCCGTCACGGCCCGGCGCTGCGGCGCAGCGTTCGCGGCGTTTGATCCAGGCGCGGCCTGCCGGCGATCGATCGGGCCGTCATCGGCCTTTCGGGCCCTTGGCCGCCGCGCCGGGTGGCCCGACGGTCAGCCGCGAATCAGATCAGCCTGCGGCGGCACGCAGCCGCGCATCCAGTTCGCCGAGCTGCGCGGGCGTGCCGACGTTCTCCCAGATACCTTCATACAATTCGCCGCTCGCGCGGCCGGCCTCGATGGTCGCCTTGAAGTACGGCGTCAGCGGCCGGTGCGTGCCGGGCACGATGTCGCGGAACATCCGCGTGTCGTACACGCCGATGCTGCCGAACGTGACACGCGGCGCGCCGGCGAGCGCCAGCCGGCCGTCGTCGCGGAGCACGAAATCGCCGTCCGGATGGAACGGCGGGTTCGGCACCATCACGAGATGCATCGCGGGCGCGTCGAGCGCGGCCATCCGCGCGGCGCGGGCGGCGAGCGTCCGGTAGTCGAATGCGCAGTACACGTCGCCCGCGACCGCCGCGAACACCGTCGGCCGACCGTCGCGCTCGAGCAGCGGCAGCGCCTGCGCGATGCCGCCGGCGGTTTCCAGCGCGTCGCCTTCGGCCGAATACGCGAGCCGCACGCCCCAGCGCGAGCCGTCGCCGAGCGTTGCCTCAAGCTGTTCGCCGAGCCACGCGTGGTTGATCACGATCGTCTCGATGCCCGCGCGCGCGAGCGCCTCGATCTGCCAGACGATCAGCGGCTTGCCGCCGACTTCGAGCAGCGGCTTCGGGCGGGTGTCGGTCAGCGGGCGCATCCGTTCGCCGCGCCCGGCGGCGAAGATCATCGCCGTGGTCAGGGTAGTGCTCATGTTCGGCTGAATGTGAGGGCGGTCAGAACGTATAGCCGACGTCGGCCGCGCCCTTGCCCTCGAGCTCGTCGAGCAGCTTCGCGAACGGCACGAGCGGGCGGTAGCGCAGCGCGACCTTGCGCGCGTACGCGAGGAAGCGCGGCAGGTCGTTCAGGTAATGCGGCTTGCCGTCGCGGTAGTTGATCCGTGCGAACAGGCCGAGGATCTTGATGTGGCGCTGCAGCCCCATCCACTCGAGCTGGCGGTAGAACTCGCCGAAGTCCGGATCGACCGGCAGGCCGGCCTTCTTCGCCTTTTCCCAGTAATACGCGAAGCAGTCGAGCTCGAACTCCTCGTCCCAGCTGATGAACGCGTCGCGCAGCAGCGACACGACGTCGTACGTCAGCGGCCCGTATACGGCGTCCTGGAAGTCGAGCACGCCGGGGTTCGGCTCGCAGACCATCAGGTTGCGCGGCATGAAATCGCGCAGCATGAAGCCCTGCGGCTGCGCATGGGCGCTCGCGACCAGCAGCGCGAAGGTGCGGTCGAGCGTGCCGCGCATCGCGTCGGTGACGGGCTTGCCGAGGTGCCGGCCGACGAACCATTCGGGCAGCAGCTCCATCTCGCGGCGCAGGAATGCCTCGTCGAACGGTGGCAGCACGTCGGGCTTCGAGCTCAACTGGAAGCGGATCAGTGCGTCGAGCGCGTCGCGCATCAGCGGGCGCGCCGCGACCGGGTCGGCCGGATCGAGCACCGAGATGTACGACGTGCGGCCGAGGTCGGTCACGAGCATGAAGCCCGCGTCGAAATCGTGGGCCAACACGTCCGGCACGTGGTCGCCGGCCGAGGCGAGCAACCGCGCGACCTGAACGAATTCGCGACACTTCTCGGGCGGCGGCGCGTCGACCGCGACCAGCGAGCCGCCGGGGCTCGTGGCCGACGCGACGCGGAAATAGCGGCGGAAACTGGCGTCCGACGACGCGGGTGCGAGGGTCGACAGGTCGAGGGCGAAGCGCTCGGCGAGCGGGCGCAGCCACGCGGTCAGTGCGTCGAGACGGGCGTCGGGCTGGGATGCGGCGGATGGGGGTGTCATGAAACTCGGCGGAGGGGGGAACGTCTTGCCATATAATACCCCACGACTTTTTTGACGCGCCCCGCGTCAGCTTCCGCCGTGCAGGCCCGCCGCCTGTCGCGCCGTCCGCCCGCTCGCCTCCCCGGTTTGCGCTCAGCCGCAGTCGCGGTGCGACGGCGCGGCCCGCCGTGCGCGAATGTGCCGTGCAGGTGTGGTTGACAAGGGGCGATTCGCCAAACGATAGATGCCGCCCAAACCGCTATTCCCGAATGTCTTCCCCGGTGACGGGGCGCCGCGCAAAAGGCGGCTCGCGCTCGCGCTCCTGGCCGTGCCCGGCCTCGTGCCGGCCGTGTCGTACGCGCAGCTGTCGGGTGCGGCCGCGCAGCCGCAGCCGCTCGACTCGCCGTGGGACCTGCGTCTCGCCCCGCAGCTCGAGGATCATCCGCTGAAGGACGGCGCGAAGCCGGCCACCTTCGTGATTGCCGACCATACGAGCGGCACGGCCGATCAGGACCTCGCCGCGAAGGGTTCGGCCGAGCTGCGCCGCGGCGACGCGGTCGTGAAGGCCGACGCGATCCACTACGATCAGGATACCGACATGGCCGATGCGTACGGCCAGGTCAAGGTGATCAACGGCGGCACGTCGTTCGCGGGCCCCGAGGCGCATCTGAAGGTCGAGGCCAACCAGGGCTTCATGACGGCGCCGAAGTACCACTTCAACGTGACGGGCGGGTCCGGCAGCGCGGAGCGCGTCGACCTGCTCGACAGCGAGCGCTCGGTGTTCGTCAACGGCACCTACACCGCATGCCAGTGCTCGACGAACCCCGCGTGGTACATCAAGGGCAGCCGTTTCGACTTCGACACGGGTGCCGACGAAGGCACCGCGCGCAACGGCGTGCTGTTCTTCCAGGGCGTGCCGATCTTCGCGAGCCCGTGGATGACGTTCCCGCTGTCGGGCGAGCGGCGCAGCGGCCTCTTGCCGCCGACGTTCTCGATGAACTCGAACAACGGGTTCGAGCTGACGCTGCCGTACTACTTCAACATCGCGCCGAACCGCGACCTGACGCTCACGCCGCGCATCATCTCGCGGCGCGGCGTGCAGACCGAAGCGACGTTCCGTTATCTGTCGCCGACGTATTCGGGCACGTTTACGGCCAATTACCTGCCGGATGACCGGCTCGCTCACCGCGACCGCTACGCGATCTACTGGCAGCACCAGCAGAACTTCGGCGGCGGTTTCGGCGGCTACGTCTACTTCAACAAGGTCTCGGACAACACGTATCCCGAAGATCTTGGGTCGATGAACCAGTTCATCAACGGGACGCAGACGCTGTACCAGCAGGAAGCCGGGCTCACGTACAACAACGGCCCGTGGTCGGTGCTCGCGCGCTACCAGCACTGGCAGACGCTGCCGCCGTCGATCGCGCCGTACAGCCGCGAACCGCAGTTGAACGTGAAGTACACGAAGTACAACGTCGGCGGCTTCGACTTCGGCGCGGAAGCCGACTATTCGCGGTTCCGCATCACGACCGCCGATGCGACCGAAGGCGACCGGATCGTCTTCAACCCGTACATCGCGTACGGCGTGTACGGCCCCGGCTACTTCGTCGTGCCGAAGGTCCAGTATCACTTCGCGTCGTACGACCTGAACTACCTGTCGTCGAGCACGCCGAACAACCCGAAGCGCTTCACCGAGTCGATCCCGACCGTGAGCTTCGACACGGGCCTGATCTTCGACCGCTCGGTGCGCCTGTTCGGCCAGGACTTCATCCAGACCCTCGAGCCGCGCCTGTACTACGTGTACACGCCGTATCGCGACCAGTCGAACGCGCCGCTGTTCGACACGGCGGAATCGGACTTCGGCCTCGCGGAGATCTACCAGCCGAACACGTTCGTCGGCAACGACCGGATCGCGGACGCGAACCGGATCACGGCCGGCCTGACGTCGCGCTTCATCGATCCGCGCACCGGTGACGAACGCGCGCGCTTCGTGGTCGCGCAGCAGTACTATTTCGCCGACCAGCGCGTCACGCTGAACTCCGGCCAGAGCGCCGTGCTGGCGCGCCACTCGGACTTGATCGTCGGTGCCGCGCTGAAACTCGGCTCCGGCTTCATGTCGGAGACGGCGTTCCAGTACAACCAGAACAACAACCAGCTCGTGAAGTCGAGCGTCGGTTTCGGTTTCAGCCCGGGCGAGCGCCGCGTGATCAACGTCGGCTACCGCTATACGCGTGCGAACACGACGCTCGACAACCAGCCGATCAACCAGTTCCTGGTGTCCGCGCAATGGCCGCTCACGCGACGCCTGTATGCGATCGGCCGCTTCAACTACGACCTGGCCGCCGACCGGATCGTCGACGGTCTGCTCGGCTTACAATACGACGCGGATTGCTGGGCGCTCGGGGTCGGTGTCCAGCGGTACGCAAACGGCGTGAACACATCGGGGCAGCAGAATTCGTCGACGCGAGTCATGATGCAGCTGACGTTGAAGGGGCTCTCGAGCGTCGACAACGGGCTCGTGGCCGCATTCCGCGCCGGGGTGCCGGGCTACACGCCGCTGCCGTCCACGCCGCCGCCGATGTCCCGCTTCAGCAACTACGAGTAACGCCGGCTTGTCTGCACCGGTCAGCACGATTTCAATGGAGTATCAGTGGCAATGAAGAAAACCCTTCGTTTCGCGGCAGTCGTGTCCAGCCTCGCCGCGTCCGCCGCGCTGCTCGCCGCCGCGCCGGCCGCGGCGCAGGCGCTCGGTTCGCAAGGTGCGCAGCTCGCCGACGAAGTCGTCGCGGTCGTCAACAACGACGTGATCACGGGCCGCGAACTCGACCAGCGCGTCGGCCTGATCTCGCGCCGGCTGCAGCAGCAGAACGCGCCCGTGCCGCCGGCCGACCAGCTGCGCGCGCAGGTGCTGAACCAGATGGTGCTCGAACGCATCCAGGTGCAGAAGGCCAAGGACGACGGGATCCGCATCGACGACGCGACCGTGCAGTCCACGTTGCAGCGCCTCGCGCAGGCGAACGGGATGACGCTCGAGCAGTACCGCGCGCGGATCGTGGCGCAAGGCGTGCCCTGGAGCGTGTTCACGAGCGACGCCCGCACCGAGCTGATGCTGTCGAAGCTGCGCGAGCGCGAGGTCGACGGCAAGATCACCGTGTCGGACGCCGAGGTCGCGAACTACATCGCGAGCCAGCGCGGGCCGAACGCATCGCAGCAGCAGGACCTGCGCTTCCAGCACATCTTCATCAAGGCACCGACCAACGCGCCGCAGGCCGACATCGAAGTTGCACAGAAGAAGGCTGAGGCGCTGCTGCAGCAGGCCACGTCGGGCGCCGATTTCGAGAAGCTCGCGAAGAACAATTCGGAAGCGAATGACGCGAAGAAGGGCGGCGACCTCGGCTTCAAGGCGCCGGGCGCGCTGCCGGCCGACGTCGTCGAAGCCGCATCGAAGCTGCGCCCGGGCCAGGTCAACCCGACGCTGATCCGCGTGCCGGACGGCTTCGAGATCGTGCGTCTCGTCGATCGCCGCCAGAGCCAGGGCGCGACCGCCGCGGCACCGAAGATCGTCCAGACGCACGTGCGCCACATCCTGTTGCGTGTCGGCGAAGGCAAGTCGGAAGGCCAGGCGCGCCAGCAGTTGCAGGACATCCGCCGCCAGGTCGAGGCGGGCGGCGATTTCGCGAAGTTCGCACGCACCTACTCGCAGGACGGTTCGGCGTCGCAGGGCGGCGATCTCGGCTGGATCAGCCCGGGCGAGACCGTGCCGGAATTCGAGCGCGCGATGAACAATCTGCAGGACGGCCAGATCAGCCAGCCGATTCGTACCGAATACGGCTACCACCTGATCCAGGTGATGGAGCGCCGCGAGGCGGAAGGCTCGGTGCAGCAGCAGATGGATATCGCGCGCCAGGCGATCGGCCAGCGCAAGGCCGAGCAGGCGTACGCCGACTGGCTGCGCGAACTGCGCGATTCGTCGTACGTGCAGTACAAGATCGGCGGCGTCGGACCGGCGAACTGAGCGAGCTTCACATGACGGCATCCGCGCTGCAGATCGCGATCACGACCGGCGAACCCGCGGGTGTCGGCCCGGAGCTGACCGTGCAGGCGTTGCAGGATGCCGCGCGGCGCTGGCCGGGCGCGCATTTCACCGTGCTCGGCGATGCCGCGCTGCTCGACGCGCGCGCGGCGGCGGTCAATGCCGACCGTGCGCTGCTCGCCGGCGGCGGTCCGGTGTCGGTCGAGCATCATCCGCTCGCCGTGCCCGTGCAGGCCGGCAAGCTCGATGCGGCCAACGGCCGCTACGTGCTCGCGCTGCTCGATGCCGCGATCGACGGCGCGATGGCGGGCCGGTTCGACGCGATCGTCACCGCGCCGCTGCAGAAGAGCACGATCAACGATGCCGGCGTGCCGTTTACCGGCCATACCGAATACCTTGCGGAACGCACGCACACGCCACGCGTCGTGATGATGCTGGCGGGCACGGGCGAGCGGCCGCTGCGCGTCGCGCTCGCGACCACGCACCTGCCGCTGAAGGACGTGTCGGCCGCGCTGACGATCGACGGGCTCGTCGAGACGCTGGCGATCGTCGATCACGACCTGCGGCGCGACTTCGGCCTCGCGGCGCCGCGCATCCTTGTGACGGGGCTGAACCCGCACGCGGGCGAGAACGGCTATCTCGGGCGCGAGGAGATCGACGTGATCTCGCCGGCGCTCGCGCGCGCGCAAGCGCGGGGCATCGACGCGCGCGGCCCGTATCCGGCCGACACGCTGTTCCAGCCGCGCCATCTCGAGGATGCCGATTGCGTGCTCGCGATGTTCCACGATCAGGGCTTGCCCGTGCTGAAGTATGCGACCTTCGGCGAGGGCATCAACGTCACGCTCGGGCTGCCGATCATCCGCACGTCGGTCGATCACGGCACCGCGCTGGATCTGGCCGGCACGGGCCGCGCGGATCCGGGCAGCATGGTCGCCGCGCTCGACACGGCCGTCACGATGGCGCGCCATCGCCGCGCGGCCTGACGCGCACGGCCCCAGGCCTCACTTCATTCGTCGTATTTTTCGTTTTTCTCAGTCGATGTCGAACAGCAGACAGCACCAAGGCCACTTCGCGCGCAAGCGCTTCGGGCAGAACTTCCTCGTCGATCACGGCGTGATCGACTCGATCGTCGCGACGATCGGTCCGGCGCGCGGCCAGCGAATGGTCGAGATCGGCCCCGGCCTCGGTGCGCTGACCGAGCCCCTGATCGCGCGTCTCGCGACGCCCGAGTCGCCGCTGCATGCGGTCGAGCTCGACCGCGACCTGATCGGTCGTCTGCAGCAGCGCTTCGGTGCGCTGCTGGAGCTGCACGCGGGCGATGCGCTCGCGTTCGACTTCGGCTCGCTCGCGGCACCCGGCGATAAGCCGTCGCTGCGTATCGTCGGCAACCTGCCGTACAACATTTCCAGCCCGCTGCTGTTTCACCTGATGACGTTTGCCGGTGTGGTCATCGACCAGCATTTCATGCTGCAGAACGAGGTCGTCGAACGGATGGTCGCGGAGCCGGGCACGAAGGCGTTCTCGCGGCTGTCGGTGATGCTGCAGTACCGCTACGTGATGGAGAAGATGCTCGACGTGCCGCCGGAGTCGTTCCAGCCGCCGCCGAAGGTCGATTCGGCGATCGTCCGGATGATCCCGTACGAGCCGCACGAACTGCCGGACGTCGATCCCGTGCTGCTCGGCGAAGTGGTTACGGCTGCGTTCTCGCAGCGTCGGAAGATGCTGCGCAACACGCTCGGCGACTACCGCGAGACGATCGATTTCGACGGGCTCGGCTTCGACCTCGCGCGACGCGCGGAGGATGTGAGCGTGGCCGAATATGTTGGCGTCGCGCAGACGCTTGCGAAGGTGCGCAAGGCCGCGGAGTAGCAGGATCATGCGGGCAACGCGCGTGGTGCCCGCCGGCTCGAGATTCATGAGGCTGCCCTGACGGGCAGCCTTTTTGTTTTTCCGTGCCGCTCTCGTCGAGGCCGGACCGCGGCCGGGCGGCGTTACGCGCGCCCGCGCGGCGGCGCGTTGACGAGCGCGATCCCGGTCAGCACCAGCGCGGCCGCGGACATGAAGCGCCAGCCGACCGACTCGCCGAGCAGCAGCACGCCGAACGCGACGCCGAACAATGGCGACAGGAACGTGAACACCGACAGCCGCGACGCGCTGTAGCGCGTCAGCAGCCAGAACCACGACAGATAGCTGACGAACGCGACGATCACCGACTGGTACGCGAGGCTTGCGAGCGCGATCGGCGTGACCTGAGCGAACGACGTCTGGCCGAGCAGCGCGGCGAGCGCGATCAGCACGACGGCCGACACTGTGAGCTGGTAGAACAGCGTCTTGCTCGCGCTGGTCCGCGCGAGCGACGTCGAGCGCACGACGACCGTCGTGGCGGCCCACATCGCGCCGCCGAGGATGCCGAGCGCGTCACCGGCCAGCCCTGCCAGCACCGATGCGCCGGGCGCGCGCGGCTTGAGGAAGCCGTCCGCGAACGCGAGCGCGATGCCGGCGAACGCGAGGCCGACGCCGGCCCACTGGACGCGCTGCAGCCGCTCACCCGGCGCGAACAGGTGCAGGCCGAGCGCCGTGAAGCACGGTGCCGTGTAAAGGAAGATCGCCATGTGCGACGCGCTCGTCAGCGTCAGCCCCAGGAAAACGCAGACGAACTCGCCGGCGAACAGCGCACCGGCCGCGATGCCCGCGCCGAGCGTGCCGTCCGCGCGGAACAGCGGCGTGCCGCGCGAGCGGGCCCAGCCCCACAGCAGGAGCGCGGCGATCACCGAGCGCAGCCCGGCCTGGAACATCGGCGGGATCGCAGCGTTCGTGCTCTTGATCGCGACCTGCTGGAAGCCCCAGATCGCGCACAGCAGCAGCATCACACCGATGGCGCGCGTGTCGAGCGCGCGGCGCGCGTGCGTGCCGGCGAGCGCGGTCATCGGCGGACCTCGCCGATGCGGCGGGAAGGGGGCACGGGCATGGGCAGCGGCGGACGGATGTCGCGTCCGGCGCGCTCGATTCGGCGGTTTCGCACGGCAGGCTGTGTGGCTGAATGAGGGGGTGGTCGCGTTCAAGCGGCGGACGGCATGCCCGCTTTTGGTGCGAGGTGAGAGGATGTTACCCGATCGGTGGACTTGCCGGGGGCCGTCGGATTCGGTGATCACTGCCGCCGCACGGGCATCGGACTCGCCGTCCGGAAGCCCGGTATCGGCCGAGGGCGGACGGGGCCGGCGGCGGCGGGATTCACCCGACTCCGGTAGAATTTCCGCTTCTGGAAAGTCCCCACAGGAGTACAACACATGCGTTTGCTGCATACGATGCTGCGAGTCGGCGATCTCGACCGCTCGATCAAGTTCTACACCGAATTGCTCGGCATGAAGCTGCTGCGTCGCGAGGATTATCCGGAAGGCAAGTTCACGCTCGCGTTCGTCGGCTATGAAGCCGAAAGCACGGGCACCGTGATCGAGCTGACCCATAACTGGGATACGCCGTCCTACGATCTCGGCAACGGCTTCGGCCACCTGGCGGTGGAAGTCGACGACGCGTACGCGGCCTGCGACAAGATCAAGGCGCAAGGCGGCAAGGTGACTCGCGAAGCGGGCCCGATGAAGCACGGCACGACCGTGATCGCATTCGTCGAGGATCCGGACGGCTACAAGATCGAGTTCATCCAGAAGAAGGCGCACTGAGCGCGGGATGAGCGGCGCGCGACGCACGATGGGCGTGGCGGGCAAGGAAAACGGGCGATGCGGAGGGATCCGCATCGCCCGTTCGTATTTTCGGTGCGGCCGATCGCGTTACAGCGACGGCAGCAGCTCGGGCGGGTGATGCTTGAGCGTGTGCCGCGCTTCGCGGAATTCCGGGAAGATCGATTCGACGGTGTGCCAGAAGGCCGGGCTGTGGTTCATTTCGCGCAGGTGCGACAGCTCGTGCGCGACGACGTAGTCGATGATCGACATCGGGAAGTGGATCAGCCGCCAGTTCAGCCGGATCTTGCCGTCGCTCGAGCAACTGCCCCAGCGCGTCGCGGCCGACGACAGCGCGTACATCGAATACGTGACGCCGAGCTTTTCCGCATAGACGACGAGGCGCTCGCCGAAGATTCGCTTCGCTTCGCCCTGCAGCCAGCCCTGCACGCGATCCTTGATCTGCTGCATGTCGGCTTGTGCGGGCAGCGGCAGCGACAGCCGCTGCGCATCGGGATCGAATGCGGCCGCACCGGCGCCGAGCGCGATCGTGATCGTCTTGCCGAGATACGGGAGTTGCGCGCCGTCGCGCCAGTCGATCTGCGGCAGCGCGCGCTGCTCGGTGCGGGTTTTCCACTCCGCGAGCTTCGCGAAGATCCAGCGCTGCTTCTCGGCGATGGCGGCTTCGATGTCGGCGAGCGTGACCCAGCGCGGCGCGGTGATCGACAGCCCGCTGCCGTCGATCGTGAAGCCGATCGTGCGGCGCGCGGAGCGTTTCAGCCGATATTCGAGCACACGGCTGTCGAGTGCGAACGTGCGGACGCGGGAGCGATCGGGCGCGGGGCCCGGATCGAGCGGCGCCGTGGGCACCGCGGGAGCCGCAGCCGCTTCAGGCGACGAGGGTGGTGCGGCGGGCGCCGACGGTGCCGGCGAGGCCGCCGGCCCGTCGAAGAGCGGCAGGTCCATCTGGCGATGATCGAGGGCCACGACGGCAGGCCGTGGCCGCGGACGCTTTTTCATCAGTTCGCTTCGTTTCGTCGTTCGCAACGGCTGCAATCCGGGTGATTCAGACGCGCGCGGCATCGCGCGCGCCGGCACTGCCCGACTGGAGATAGGCTTCGGGATCGATGCGGCGCATTTCCGCTTCGATCCATGCTTCGACCTGCGAGTTCAATACGTCGGGCGTCTTGCCGTCGACGGGAATCGGCTTGCCGATCGACACGGTGACGACGCCCGGGAATTTCGTGAACGAATTGCGCGGCCACACGCGACCTGCATTGTGCGCGATCGGCACGACCGGCGTGCCGGTTTCGATCGCGAAGCGCGCGCCGCCCGTCTTGTACTTGCCCTGCTTGCCGACCGGCGTGCGCGTGCCTTCCGGGAACATGATCATCCAGGCGCCTTCCGACAGGCGCTTCTTGCCCTGGCGGATCACCGACGTGAACGCGTTCTTGCCTTCCTTGCGGTTGATGTTGACCATGTGCAGCAGCCCGAGCGCCCAGCCGAAGAACGGCACGTACAGCAGTTCGCGCTTGAACACATAGCAGAGCGGCTTCGGCATCAGCGCCGGAAACGCGAGCGTCTCCCACGCGGACTGGTGCTTCGACAGCAGCACGGCCGGGCCGTCGGGCAGGTTTTCCATCCCTTCGATCCGGTAGCGGATGCCGTTCAGCCAGCGCACGACCCACAGCGTCGATTTGCACCAGCCGGCCGCCATCCAGTAGCGCGCGTCGGGACGCATGAACGGGAACGCGATGAAGCACGCGGTGGCGTAAGGCACCGTGTACACGATGAAGTAGATCAGCAGCAGCAGGGAGCGGACGAAGCGCATCGGCGTGGGTCTGACAGTAGGGAGGATGCGCGCGGCAGCCGCATCACTCGTGTTCGTGTGAAAGGAAGTCGAGCGCGAATGCGCGCAGGTCGTCGTGGACCTTCGTGCCGTCCGGCAGATTCCCCGCGGCGAGCGTCTTCTTGCCCTTGCCGGTCAGCACGAGGTGCGGCTTGAAGCCGACCGCGACGCCGGCCTGCAGGTCGCGCAGGGAATCGCCGACGGCCGGCGTGTGACCGGGGTCGACCTCGAAGCGCTCCGCGATCATCTGCATCATGCCGGGCTTTGGCTTGCGGCAGTCGCAGTGGTCTTCCGACACGTGCGGGCAGAAGAACACCGCGTCGATGCGCGCGCCGACGGCGGCCGCCGCGCGATGCATCTTCAGGTGCATCGCGTTGAGCGCGGCCATGTCGAACAGCCCGCGGCCGATGCCGGACTGGTTGGTCGCGACGACCACGCGATAGCCTGCGTGGTTGAGTCGTGCGATCGCCTCGAGGCTGCCGGGCAGCGCGATCCACTCGTCGGGCGTCTTGATGAACGCGTCCGAATCGACGTTGATCACGCCGTCCCGGTCGAGGACGACGAGCTTGCGGTTGGGGCTGGTCGGCATCGTTCGGCCCTTATGCGGCGAGCTTCGAGATGTCGGCGACGCAGTTCATCTGCTGATGCAGCGCGGACAGCAGCGCGAGACGGTTCGCGCGCAGCGCGGGATCCTCGGCGTTGACCATCACGTCGTTGAAGAACGTGTCGACCGGCGCGCGCAGTGCCGCGAGCGCCGACAGCGCGCCCGTGTACTCACGCGCCTCGAGCTGCGACTGCACGCGCGGCGTCACGGCCGCGAGCTGTTCGTGCAGCGCCTTTTCGGCGGCCTCGACGAGCAGCGTCGGCTGCACCGCACCGTTCGCGCCGCCTTCCGACTTCTTCAGGATGTTCGAGATCCGCTTGTTCGCGGCCGCGAGCGCTTCGGCTTCCGCGAGGCGCGTGAATTCGCGCACCGCGTCGAGGCGCGCGACGAGATCGTCGACGCGCGTCGGGTTCAGGCTCAGCACCGCGTCGACTTCGCCTGCCGAGTAGCCGCGTTCGCGCAGCAGGCCGCGCAGGCGGTCCATGAAGAACGCGAAGATCGCATCGGTCGATTCGGCGACGCCCGGCACGCCTTCGAAGCGTGCGTGCGCCGTGCGCAGCAGCGAGACGAGATCGAGCGGCAGTTGCTTCTCGACCAGCAGGCGCAGCACGCCGAGCGCGTGACGGCGCAGCGCGAACGGATCCTTCTCGCCGGTCGGCGCGAGGCCGATGCCCCAGATGCCGACGATCGTCTCGAGCTTGTCGGCCAGCGCGACGGCGGTGGACACCGGCGTGGTCGGCAGCGCGTCGCCGGAGAAGCGCGGCTGGTAGTGCTCGGCGCAGGCGAGCGCGACGTCGTCGGCTTCGCCGTCGTGGCGCGCGTAGTACGTGCCCATCGTGCCCTGCAGTTCCGGGAACTCGCCGACCATGTCGGTCAGCAGGTCGGCCTTCGCGAGGCGCGCGGCGCGCTTCGCGTGCGTGGCGTCGGCACCGATCGCGGGCGCGATCTCGCCGGCCAGCACTTCGAGGCGCTCGACGCGCGCGAGCGCCGAACCGAGCTTGTTGTGATAGACGACGTTCGCGAGCAGCGGCACGCGCTCGGCGAGCGGCTTCTTCTTGTCCTGCTCGAAGAAGAATTTCGCGTCGGCGAGGCGCGGGCGCACGACGCGCTCGTTGCCTTCGACGATCTCGCCCGGCGTGTTCGTCTCGATGTTCGACACGATCAGGAAGCGCGAGCGCAGCTTGCCGGCGATGTCGGTCAGCGCGAAATACTTCTGGTTCGTCTGCATCGTGAGGATCAGGCATTCCTGCGGAACCTGCAGGAATTCGTCCTCGAAGCGGCACGGGTAGACGACCGGCCATTCGACCAGCGACGTCACTTCGTCGAGCAGCGATTCGGGCATCACGACGGTGTCGCCGTTCGCGTGCTCGTTCAGCTGCGTGCGGATCGTTTCGCGGCGATCGGCGAAGTGCGCGATCACGCGGCCCTTGTCGCGCAGCGTGTCGGCGTAGGCGCGCGCATGCTGGATCGCGACGAGGCCGTCGGACAGGAAGCGGTGGCCGAGCGTGGTGTCGCCGGCGTCGACGCCGAACGCGGTAACGGGCACGATCCGATCGTCGTGCAGCACCGTCAGGCGGTGCACCGGGCGCACGAACTTCACGTCGGAGCCGTCCGGGCGCTGGTAGGTCATGACCTTCGGGATCGGCAGCTTCTCGAGCGTTTCGTCGAGCGCGGCCTGCAGCCCGTCGGCGAGCGTCGCGCCGGCGGCCGAGTAGTTGACGAAGAATGCTTCGGCCTTGCCGTCCTGCGCGCGCTCGAGATCGGCGATCGACAGGTTCGGATGGCCGAGCGCCGCGAGCTTCTTCGCGAGCGGGGCGGTCGGCTTGCCTTCGGCGTCCAGCGCGACCGACACGGGCAGGACTTTTTCGCGGACCTGCTTTTCAGGCGCGACGGCACGCACGTTCTGCACGACGACCGCGAGGCGGCGCGGCGTGGCGTAGCGTTCGAATACGAGTTCGCCTTCGACGAGGTCGCGCGCCGCGAGGCGTTGCGCGAGACCTTCGGCGAATGCGTCGCCGAGGCGCGCGAGGGCCTTCGGCGGCAGCTCTTCGGTCAGCAATTCGACGAGCAGGGGGGCGGGATGATTGTGCGTCATGTCTGGAATAAATCTCGTCTCGTCAGTCCTGATCGATCTTGCGTTCGACCTTGAGCGGCGGCGCCCATGCCGGCTGGGCGGCGTCCTGGGCGTCGGTGGTGAGGCCCGGCACGCCCGGCGGGTTGCCGAGCATCGGGAAGCCGAGCTTCTCGCGCGAGTCGTAGTAAGCCTGCGCGACGAGACGCGACAGCGCGCGAATGCGGCCGATGTACGCCGCGCGCTCGGTGACCGAGATCGCGCCGCGCGCATCGAGCAGGTTGAACGTGTGGCCGGCCTTCAGCACGAGTTCGTACGCGGGCAGCGCGAGCTGCGCGTCGATCATCTTCTTCGCTTCCGCTTCGTAGCTGTTGAAGAACGTGAACAGCAGGTCGACGTTCGCGTGCTCGAAGTTGTAGGTCGACTGCTCGACCTCGTTCTGGTGGTACACGTCGCCATACGACAGGCGGCGCAGCTCGGGGCCGTTCGGGCCTTGCTCTTCCCACTCGGTCCACACGAGGTCGTACACGTTCTCGACCTTCTGCAGGTACATCGCGAGGCGCTCGAGGCCGTACGTGATCTCGCCGAGCACCGGCTTGCATTCGAGGCCGCCGACTTCCTGGAAATACGTGAACTGCGTGACTTCCATCCCGTTCAGCCACACTTCCCAGCCGAGGCCCCACGCGCCGAGCGTCGGGTTTTCCCAGTCGTCCTCGACGAAGCGCACGTCGTTCTGCTTCAAATCGAAGCCGAGCGCCTCGAGCGAGCCGAGGTACAGGTCGAGGATGTTTTCCGGCGCCGGCTTGAGCACGACCTGGTACTGGTAGTAGTGCTGCAGGCGGTTCGGGTTTTCGCCGTAGCGGCCGTCCTTCGGGCGGCGCGACGGCTGCACGTACGCGGCGCGCCACGGCTCGGGGCCGACCGCGCGCAGGAACGTGTGGACGTGCGACGTGCCCGCGCCGACTTCCATGTCGATGGGCTGGAGCAGGGCGCAACCCTGCTTGTCCCAGTAGGACTGCAGCGTCAGGATGATTTGCTGAAACGTAAGCATGAAGAGCCTTCGTGGCGCTGGCGCTCCGTTGCGGGCGGCGCTCCGGGCGGGGCCCGGAGGGTCGGCTCGCGCGGCGGCGCGGCTTGTTAGTGTGCTGAAACGTGCAATTTTACCGGATCGGCGGGCGGATGCGGCTGGAACGCGGACGAAGGTGCCGCCGGCGGTGTTCCGGCGAGCCGTGCGCAGCCTGTGCGCGGCTCGCCCGTATGCGCGGTGCGCGCGCGCGTGCGGCGTCGCGATGCGCTTGTTGCACCGCGTGCCGCGCCGCTTTGCGCGGGCGTTAAGATGCGCGTATCGCGGTGCGTGCGACGCCTGTCGCGCGACCGATTTTCCACTCCGGACCGCATGGACGATTCGAACGATCTCCTCATTCCACTGATGCCGCCGCTGCTCGCGCTGCTCGGGCAGGCCGCCGACGCGCAAGCGCGCGGCGAGCACGACGCATACGCACGCTGGCTCGCCGCCGCCGGCCATCTGCACGCAGTCGACATGGCAGCGCTCTCGCAGCTCACCGTGACGCTCGTGGCGCGGCAGCGCACGGCCGACGCGCTCGCGCTGGCCGAGTGCGCGGCGCGCATTCATCCGGACGCCGGTGGCCATTTCAATCATGGCTACGCACTGCAGATGCTCGGTCGTCACGCGGATGCCGTCGCGCCTTACCGCGCCGCCTATGCGCTCGATCCACGCTGGCCGTCGCTGCGCAACAACCTGGCGATCGCGCTGCGGCTGTCGGGCGGCGACCGCCGCGAGGAAATCGCGCTGCTCGACGCGGCCGTGGAAGCCGACCCGCACGACGTGCAGGCGTGGATCAACCTGATCGTCGCGCGGCTTGCGACGCTCGACCTCGACGGCGCGCTCGCCTGTGCGGCACGGCTTGCGGAGATCGCGCCCGACAATGCGCTCGCGTCGAACAACATCGCGATGGCGATGAAGGAGGCGCAGCGCTGGGACGACGCCGAGCGCTACGCGGCGCGCGCGTGCGAGCTGGCGCCCGACGACGCGTCGTTCCGTTTCAACCTCGCGATCATCCAGCTCGTGCGCGGCAATTACGCGGCGGGCTGGCGCGGCCACGAAGCACGCTGGGACGGCGCCGGCGAGCTGCGCGGCCAGCGGCCGGTGCTGCCCGGCCCGCGCTGGCAGGGCGAGCCGCTCGCGGGCAAGACGCTGCTCGTCTGGGGCGAGCAGGGGCTCGGCGACGTGCTGCAGTTCGCGCGCTTCGTCGCGCCGCTCGCCGAGCGCGTGCACCGCGAGGGCGGCCGGCTCGCGTGGAACACGTTTCCGCAGGTGGGCACGCTGATGCGGCGCAGTCTCGGCGCACATGCGGACGCGTTCAGCGCGGGCGGCGGCGTCGACGCGCTGCCTGCCTTCGACTATGAAGTGCCGCTCATCGGCCTGCCGCTGATGCTCGGGATGGAGACGTCGACGCTCGGCGCGTCGGTGCCGTACCTGCATGCCGATCCGCACGCGCGCGACGCATGGCGGGCGCGGCTCGCGGGCGACGGCCGGCTGAATGTCGGGCTCGTGTGGACGGGCAGCGCGGGGCACCAGCGTAATCCGTTCCGGCGCGTCGGGCTCGAGCGCTATGCCGATGTGTTTCGCGGCATCGACGGCGTCGCGTTCCACTCGCTGCAGCCGGGTGCGGAAGCGGATGTCGCCGCGGCGCGCGCAGCCGGTTTCGCGATCGAGGACTTTACCGCCGAACTGAAGAGTTTCGACGATACGGCCGCCTTCATCGGCGCGCTGGATCTGGTGATCACGGTGTGCACGTCGGTCGCGCACCTGTCGGGCGCGCTCGGCGCGCGCACCTGGGTGTTGCTCGACGTGAATCCGCACTGGCCGTGGTTGCTCGAGCGCACCGACAGCCCGTGGTATCCGACCGCGACGCTGTACCGGCAGCCGACGTTCGGCGCATGGGCGCCGGTGATGGAGACACTCGGGCGGGATCTCCGCGGCCTGGCTGCGGACGCGAAGCGCCGGGGCTGAGCGGCCGCCGCACCGCGTGCGACGGCCGCCCGATGCGTCAGGCGTTCCGGTCGTCGCCGGCCTTCGCGCCGTTGCGGCGGCGCAGGCCCGGCCCGAACGTGAAGCCGAACGCGAGCAGCACCAGCGACACAGCGAGCACGATGTTGTTGCCGCTCGTCACGTAAGGCGTGAAGCCGCTCGTGCCTTCGATGCGCACGTCGAGCGAGCCGATCGTGAACGGCTTGAGCTGGCCGAGCACGCGGCCGTGCGCGTCGATCGCGGCCGTCATCCCCGTGTTGGTCGAGCGCAGCATCGGCCGGCCCGTTTCGAGCGCGCGCATCCGCGCGATCTGGAGATGCTGGTCGAGCGCGATCGTGTCGCCGAACCACGCGAGGTTCGTCACGTTGACGAGCACACCGGGCGGCTGCGGGTTGTCGCGGATCGTCGCGGCGATTTCCTCGCCGAACAAGTCCTCGTAGCAGATGTCGGCCATCACCGGCTGGTTGTGCACGAGGAACGGCTTCTGCACCGGCGCGCCGCGCGCGAAGTCGCCGAGCGGCATCTTCATCAGGTCGACGAACCACCGGAAGCCCCACGGGATGAATTCGCCGAAGGGCACGAGATGGTGCTTGTCGTAGTGATAGATGTCGCGCGAATGCGGCGTCACGCCGTACAGGCTGTTCGTGTAATCGACGTAATGACCGTCCGGCGTCACCGACGCGCCGACCGCGCCGAACAGCACGGCCGAGCCCGTCGTGTCGCTGAACTTGCGGATCGCGACGGCGAACGGCTCGGGCAGCTCCTGGATCATCACCGCGATCGCGGTCTCCGGCGTGACGATCAGGTCGGCGGGCTTCTCGACGATCATCTGCGTGTACATCTTGATCGCCGCGTCGATGCCTTCCTGCTCGAACTTGATGTCCTGTTTCACGTTGCCCTGCAGCAGCCGCACCGTGAGCGGCGCGTTCGCGGGCACGGTCCACGTGGCCTGCGACAGCCCGAGGCCGGCCGCGACGAGCGCGACGGCGATGCCGGCCGGCGCGACGACGCGCACGCGCGCGTTGCCGGCACCGCCGGATTCCGATTCGAATTCGGGCGACCGGCGGCCGGCGACGAGCGCCTGCACGACCAGCGCGGCGAACAGCGTGAGCACCCAGGCGACCCCGTACACACCGACGACCGGCGCGAAGCCCGCGAACGGGCCGTCGACCTGCGGATAGCCGCTCGCGAGCCACGGAAAGCCGGTGAACACGGTGCCGCGCAGCCATTCGCCGAGCGCCCATGCGCTCGCGAAGGCGAACGCGCCGTGCCAGCTCGGCGAGAACGGCCGCGGATCGGGTGCGCGGCGATGCCACGCATGGCCCGCGCAGAACGACCAGAGCCCCGCCGAGAACGCCGGGTACAGCGACAGGTAGAGCGAGAACAGCACCAGCGCGCCGCCGGCGAGCGGCGCGGCCATCTCGCCGTACACGTGCATGCTGATGTACAGCCACCAGATGCCGCTGATGAAGTTGCCGAAGCCGAACGCGCCGCCGGTGAGCGCGGCGCCGCGCCAGCTCGACGTGCGCGTCAGCTGCGCGAAAAACCAGACGAATACGGCGAGCTGCAGCCAGCCGCCGTGCGGGGTCGGTGCGAAGCTGAGCGTATTGGCCGCACCGGCGAGCAGTGCGGCCGGATAGTGCCAGCGCGGCAGCGTGCGGCCGGGGGCCGGCGCGAAAAGGCCGCCAGCCGGGCGAGACGGGATCGGATCGTCCATGTGAAGCGAAAGAGGGCGAGCGGTTGAAGGAGACGCGGCCGGCGCGAGACGGTCAGTCCTCGTGCGAGGTTTCGGCGCGGCGGCTCGCGAGCGGGTTGCGGCGCACCAGCAGCACGTGGACCTGGCGCGCATCGCCGCGCTGGATCTCGAACACGAGGTTGCCGAGTTGCAGCTTCTCGCCGCGGTGCGGCACGCGGCCGAAGTGATGGGTGATCAGCCCGCCGATCGTGTCGACCTCGTCGTCGGGGAAGTCGGTGCCGAACGTCTCGTTGAACTGCTGGATCTCGGTGAGCGCGCGCACGCGGTAGCGGCCGTCCGGCCCAGAGATGATGTTGCCGGCTTCCTCGTCGAAGTCGTATTCGTCCTCGATGTCGCCGACGATCTGTTCGAGCACGTCCTCGATCGTGATGAGGCCAGCGACGCCGCCGTATTCGTCGACGACGATCGCGAGGTGGTTGCGGTTCACGCGGAAGTCGTGCAGCAGCACGTTCAGGCGCTTCGATTCGGGAATGAACACGGCGGGGCGCAGCATCCCGCGCACGTCGAATTCATCTTCGGCATAGAAGCGCAGCAGGTCCTTCGCGAGCAGCACGCCGATCACGTTGTCGCGGTTCTCCTCGAACACGGGGTAGCGCGAGTGCGCCTTCTCGAGGACGAACGGGATGAAGTCTTCGGGCTTGTCGGCGATGTTGATCGCGTCCATCTGCGCGCGCGGCACCATGATGTCGCGCGCGCACAGGTCGGACACCTGGAACACGCCTTCGATCATCGACAGCGAATCGGCGTCGATCAGGTTGCGTTCGTGGGCGTCCTGGAGAATTTCCAGCAACTCGGTCCGGGATTCCGGCTCGGGCGAGATGAAGTCGGTCAGGCGCTCGAGCAGCGAGCGCTTTTCTTGCGGTTTGTCGGTGAGCTTACGACTGGGATACGAATCGTTCATGGTGGTGCGCCCGGGTCATGCCGGAGCGCGCGGTCACGGAGTAGGCAAGGATACACCAAGGACATGGCGCGGCCGTGTCGCCCCGGCCGTCCGGCCAAGGGCATGCGGCGCGCGCGAGCCCCGCTCGGGAACAGCCGCGCCGGGCGCGGCGCCGTCCTTCGTCTCCATCCTATCTCAGAAAGGGGCGGCGGGGCAGCGGCGGCAAAAAAGCGGGGGCGACCGGCCGGTCAGTCGGTGTCAGCGGCATTTCGTCGCGAGCGCGACAAGCCGAGCCGAGCCGACGTTCGGGCCCTCAGAAGCGCATGCCGGCAGAGCAGCCGCCGGCAGCAGCGCCGTTGGTCGCGGCGCCGCCGCAGCCGAGGACGCCGCAGCCGGACAGCGCGACGCTCGCAGCGACGAGCAGCGCGGCCAGCGTCATGCGCGATTTGCGTGCCGGTTTCATGGGCGTCGTGCCGCCTTCGCGTGCACGGGCGGTGCGGCAGGCCCTGTCGAGCGTCACCGGCATCGCGCGAGCAGCCCTTCCAGCGCGCGATCGGGGATGCCGCTCGCACGCAGCGCGTCCACGGTGCGGCTCACGTAGTCGAGCGTCGTGCCGTAGCGGCCGGCCGCGCAGCTGAACACTTCCTTGACGACGGGGTCGGTAAGCTTGCCGGTGTAAGTGGGCACGTCGCGGCGCATCACGAATGCGAGTGCGCGCACGCGTTCGCCGGTTTCGAGCGAGCACGGCAGCCACGCGGGCCGGTATGACCCCATCGGCATTTCGCGTTTCCACAACGTCTCGAGATGCGGCTGCGCCGTCGGGCCCGCGAGCCGGAATGCGATGCCCGAGCACGAGCCGCCGCGATCGAGCGCGAGCACGAGGCCCGGACGTTCGGGCGTGCCGCGGTTCACGCGCGACCACAGGTAGAGCCCACGATGATAGCCATGCACCTTGCCGCGCACGGCGGAGACGGTCGGCAGCCCGGGGTTCCAGATCAGCGAGCCATAGCCGAACAGCCAGAGATCCTGCCGGCCATCCCAGTCGCGCATCGTGTGCGCGAGCGACGCGGCGAGCTCATCGTCCGTCAGCAGCCGTCCCTCGCCGATCGACGGCGGGTAGGCGGGCGGCAGCAGCGCGGCGTGGTGCATGGTGCGGACGGCTTTACTGGTACGGGTTCGGAAAGCCCAGTTTCGCGAGGATGTCGACTTCGAGCGCTTCCATTTCGGCGGCGTCCTCGTCGCTCGTCTCGTGATCGTAGCCCTGCGCGTGCAGCGCGCCGTGCACCAGCAGGTGCGCGTAGTGGGCGGCGAGCGGCTTGCCCTGGTCGTGTGCTTCCTTCTCGACGACCGGGCAGCACAGCACGAGGTCGCCGATCACGGTGCCGTCGGGCGCCGGGTCGTACGCGAAGGTCAGCACGTTGGTCGGGTAGTCCTTGTGGCGGTAGCCGGCGTTCAGCGTGCGGCCCTCTTCCTCGCCGACGAAGCGCACGGTGAGCTGCGCGCTCGCGAACAGTGCCGGCTCGATCCATTCGGCGATCAGCTTGCGCTTGGGAAGCGTCTTGCGGATGTCGCCGGTGATTTCATCACCGTACTGCACGGACAGGTCGAGCTCCAGCTCGCGTACCTCGTTCGCCATTTCCGCGATTTCCTCGTCGCGCGGCGCGGGTTCGGCACCCACGTGCAGCGTCACGCTGTCGTAGTGCTCGGGCTGCAGCGCGAGCTTCGCGCGCATCGCCGGATCGTGGTGCTGCGCAACGATCGCAACGGCCGCCTCGCCCGAACTGCCCGACAGGTCGAACATCAGGCTGCGGCCGTCGGGGAAGTCGATTCGAAGCCCTTGCGCGCTGACGGTCCGGGCCTTGCCCTTCGCATCGAACAGCGAGAGACGGGGGAAATCGGGCGCGGCGGACTGGTCGCGCCCGGACTTGCGGGAACGGGAAGATTTCATGACGGGTGCGGCGATTGGAACGCGTTGAGGATACACCAAACGGCCGATCGCTCCCGAATTCGAAACGGCCGCGCGCGGGTGAAAAAAAGCCCGGCGCGCCGTCGGGCGGGCCGGGCCGGCAGGCCGGGGCAGCGCGCGGGCGCCGCCGGTCAGCCGTCCTGATGCTGCGCGTGGAACTCGTCGTACGCCTCGACGATGCGCGCGACGAGCGGATGGCGCACGACGTCCGCGCTCGTGAAGCGCGTGAGCGCGATGCCGCGCACGCCGCCGAGCACCTGCTGCGCCTCGACGAGGCCGCTCTTGTGCCCGCGCGGCAGGTCGACCTGGCTCGTGTCGCCGGTGACGACGGCCTTCGAGCCGAAGCCGATCCGCGTGAGGAACATCTTCATCTGCTCGGGCGTCGTGTTCTGCGCCTCGTCGAGGATGATGAACGCGTGGTTCAGCGTGCGGCCGCGCATATAGGCGAGCGGCGCGATCTCGATCATCTGGCGCTCGAACATCTTCGCGGTCTTGTCGAAGCCGAGCAGGTCGTACAGCGCGTCGTACAGCGGCCGCAGGTACGGGTCGACCTTCTGCGCGAGATCGCCCGGCAGGAAGCCAAGCCGCTCGCCGGCCTCGACGGCCGGGCGCGTCAGCACGATCCGCTTGACCTGGTCGCGCTCCAGTGCGTCGACCGCGCATGCGACCGCGAGGTAGGTCTTGCCGGTGCCGGCCGGCCCGATGCCGAACGTCACGTCGTGCGACAGGATCTGCTTCAGGTATTCGCGCTGCGCGGGCGTGCGACCGCGCAGGTCGGCGCGCCGCGTATAGAGCTTCGGCGCGGGCTCTTCGTCCGGGCTGTCCGCATCGAGCTGCACGACGGGCTCGTCGAACGGATGGTCGGGGTCGCCGCGAAAGCGCACGTCGATCGTGTCCTGGCGGCCGTTGCCGGACGTGTGGCGCACTTCGACCAGCGCGAGCTGGATATCGTCGACCGACAGCGGATCGCGCGCGCGGTTGTAGAAGTTCTCGAGCGCCGCGAGCGCGAGCTTCGCGCCGCGCCCGCGGATCGTGATCCGGTGGCCGCGCCGCGCGAGCGTGACGTCGAGCGCCTGTTCGATCTGCCGCAGGTTCTCGTCGAGCGGGCCGCAGAGGTTGGCGAGGCGCGCGTTGTCGTCGCGCGGCGCGGTGAATTCCAGTGCTTGGACGGTCTTCAAAGTAGCGTCGGGCTCCTGTTGAACGTCAGTCGGTCAGGTCAGTGGGTGGCCGCGCTCGCGTCGTCGCTCACGAGCAGGAGCTCGCCGCGCAGCGAGTGCGGGTACGCATGGTTGATCTTCACGTCGATCATCTGGCCGATCAGGCGCGGGTGCGACGCGAGCGGCGCCGGGAAGTTCACGACCCGGTTGTTCTCGGTGCGGCCCGACAGTTCGTTCGGGTCCTTGCGCGACGGGCCCTCGACGAGGATCCGCTCGACCTTCCCGACCATCGACTGGCTGATGCGCGCGACGTTTTCCTCGATGGTCGCCTGCAGATGTTGCAGGCGTTTGAGCTTGACCTCGCGCGGCGTGTCGTCGTGCAGGTTCGCGGCCGGCGTGCCGGGGCGCGGGCTGTAGATGAACGAGAAGCTGGTGTCGTAGCTCATCTCGTGCACGAGCGCCATCATCTTGTCGAAATCTTCCTCGGTCTCGCCGGGGAAGCCGACGATCATGTCGGTCGACAGCGACAGGTCCGGGCGGATCGCGCGCAGCTTGCGGATCACCGACTTGTATTCGAGCACGGTGTAGCCGCGCTTCATCGCCATCAGGATGCGGTCGGAGCCGTGCTGGACCGGCAGGTGCAGGTGGCTCACGAGCTTCGGCACCTTCGCATAGGTGTCGATCAGGCGCTGCGTGAATTCCTTCGGATGCGACGTCGTGTAGCGGATTCGCTCGATGCCGGGGATGTCGGCGACGTATTCGATCAGCGTCGCGAAATCGGCGATCTCGGTCGAACCGGCCGTCAGCGCGCCGCGATACGCGTTCACGTTCTGGCCGAGCAGCGTGACTTCGCGCACGCCCTGGTCGGCGAGGCCGGCCACTTCGGTCAGCACGTCGTCGAGCGGACGCGACACTTCGTCGCCGCGCGTGTACGGCACGACGCAGTAGCTGCAGTACTTCGAGCAGCCTTCCATGATCGACACGAACGCGCTCGGCCCCTCGACGCGCGCGGGCGGCAGGTGGTCGAACTTCTCGATCTCGGGGAACGTGATGTCGACCTGCGCGCGGCCGCTTTCGCGGCGCGCATCGATCATCTGCGGCAGGCGGTGCAACGTCTGCGGGCCGAACACGAGGTCGACGTACGGCGCGCGCGACACGATCGACGCGCCTTCCTGGCTGGCGACGCAGCCGCCGACGCCGATCAGCAGGTCCGGCTTCGCTTCCTTCAGCTCGCGCACGCGGCCGAGGTCGGAGAACACCTTTTCCTGCGCCTTCTCACGCACCGAGCACGTGTTGAACAGGATGATGTCCGCGTCTTCCGGGGTATCGGTCTTTTCGAGGCCTTCGGCCGCATTGAGCACGTCCACCATCTTGTCCGAGTCGTACTCGTTCATCTGGCAGCCGAAGGTCTTTACGTAAACTTTCTTGGTCATGGGGATTCGCCGTTCGCAGTGGTTGACCTGGGGGCGTCGTCAAGGGTGAATCGGGACGGCTGCTGCCGGTGCAGCGTGGCGGACCGGGGCGCGCGGTGCGCGTCGAGCGAGCATGTCGCGAATACTCGCGCATGCATGAAGAGCCGTCGGGAAAGCTTTCCATTATAGCTTTACGCGCTGCTCCGGGCGGGCGGCAGGTTGCTGCCGCGCGACGCCTTTCATTGAACTCCGACCCCGATATGGCGGCGCGGCAACCTTCAGCGGCACGCGTTCAGCAGGTCGTCGAGCGCCGCTTCCTCGCGCGCGAAGCGTTCGGCGAGGAAGTCGAGCAGCACGCGCACGCGCGGCGCCATGTAGCGCTTGCCGTGATAGAGCGCGTGCAGCGGCGCGTCCTGGTGTCGCCAGTCGGGCAGTAGCACGCGCAGCCGGCCGGCGCGCACGTCGTCGGCGATGTCCCAGAGCGACTTCAGCGCGATGCCGTGGCCGCGCAGCGTCCATTCGCGGGTGAGGCCGCCGTCGTTGGTCTCGAAAGCCGTCGACACCGGCACCGTGTGGGTCTGTACCTCGTCGCCGCGCGTGAAGCGCCACGTGTTCATCGGGCCCGACGCGATCGTGATCACGTTGCAGGGAAAGCGGGCCAGATCGTGCGGATCGGCCGGCACGCCGTGGCGCTCGACGAACGACGGCGCCGCGCACAGCACGCGCCGGTTCGCGGCGAGCCGGCGTGCGATCAGCGCGCCGTCGGGCGGGGCGGCGAAGCGGATCGCGAGGTCGATCTCGTCCTGCCACAGGTTCGACGACGAATCGGACGCCGTCAGCGAGAACGTGACGCCCGGATGCAGCGTGGTGAATTCGTCGAGCCAGTCGAGCAGCTGATTGCGGCCGAAATCGGACGTCGACGACAGCCGCACCTTGCCGGCCACCACGTTGCGGCCTTCCTGCAATAGCGCGTGCGCGTCGTCGAGCGCCTGCAGCGCCTGCCGGCAGCAGTTCAGGTAGAGCCGGCCTTCGTCGGTGAGGCGCAGCTGCCGCGTCGAGCGCTCGAACAGCCGCGTCGCGACCTTCGCCTCGAGCTTCGCGAGGCGCGCGCTCGCGGCGGCCGGCGTGAGGTTCAGCTTGCGCCCTGCCGCGGACAGGCTGCCCAGTTCCGCCGCCTCGACAAACAGCCGGATGTCGCCCAGTCGATCCATCGGATTTTCCACAATCTTTTGAAAATGGTTCAAATGCCGCGCCAATTATCAAAGATAGGCGTATTCGGGACAATGCGCGCACATCCCGCTTTTTGTGCGGTGCGGTACGGACCGGCTGCCGCGTCCGCCGCCTTTTCGGAGAACGTCATGCCCATACCGTTACTGGCGCTCGCGATCAGCGCCTTCGCCATCGGCACCACCGAATTCATCATCATGGGACTCCTGCCCGAAGTCGCGCACGACCTCGCCGTGTCGCTGCCGTCGGCCGGCCTGCTGGTCACGGGCTACGCGCTCGGCGTCGCGGTCGGCGCGCCGCTGCTCGCGGTGCTGACGAGCCGCATGCCGCGCAAGGCCGCGCTGCAGCTGCTGATGGCGATCTTCATCGTCGGCAACGTGTTGTGCGCGACCGCGTCCGGCTACGCGATGCTGATGGTCGCGCGCGTCGTCACGTCGTTCGCGCACGGCTCGTTCTTCGGGATCGGCGCGGTGGTGGCCGCGTCGCTCGTGCCGGCCGACAAGCGCGCGAGCGCGATCGCGCTGATGTTCACGGGCCTCACGCTGTCGAACGTGCTCGGCGTGCCGTTCGGCACGTTCGTCGGCCAGCTGCTCGGCTGGCGCGCGTCGTTCTGGATCGTCGCCGCGCTCGGCGTGCTGTCGCTCGGCGGCGTCGCCCTGCTGGTGCCGAACCGCCACGACAGCGGGCCCGTCGGCCTCGGCCACGAAGTGCGGGTGCTGAAGGAGCCGCAGGTCTGGCTCGCGCTCCTGATGACCGTGCTCGGCTTCGGCGGCGTGTTCGTCGTGTTCACGTACATCGCGCCGATCCTCGAAACCGTCACCGGTTATTCGCCGCGCGCGGTCGCGTTGATCCTCGTGCTGTTCGGCGCGGGGCTGACGGTCGGCAACACGCTCGGCGGCAGGCTCGCCGACCGCGCGCTGATGCCGTCGCTGATCGCGATCCTGGTCGCGCTGATGGCCGTGATGGCCGTATTCGCGAAGACGAGCCACCTGCCGGTCGCGGCCGCGGTGACCGTATTCGTCTGGGGGATCGCCGCGTTCGCGACGGTGCCGCCGCTGCAGGCCCGCGTGGTCGAAAAGGCCGCGAGCGCGCCGCATCTCGCGTCGACGCTGAACATCGGCGCGTTCAACGTCGGCAACGCGGGCGGCGCGTGGCTCGGCGGTCTCGCGCTGGTGCGCGGCTTTGCGCTCGATGCGTTGCCGTGGGTCGCCGTCGCGGTGACGTTCGCGGCGCTCGTCGTCACGTGGCTCGCGATGCGGCTCGATGCCCGCGCACCGGCGCGCTGCGCGGCACCGGCCGCGCATTGAGCGGTGCACCGGGCGGCGGTGTGCCGGCGCTATGGCGACAGGAAAAGGTTCGCGAGAAACGCTTTCCTCCGCGATGCTGATAACGGTGTGAAGATAACTTCGTTTGCCGGGTCGGGGCCGGGTGATAGCGTCTCGATACGCGCCGTTCGTGGCGCAACCCGATTCCGGCTAACCCCATTCGCAGGGCCGCGCGGCGGCCCGGAGGCCATGTTATGTCTTCACCCCTGGCGCTGGTGCGCGACGTGTCTTCCTTCGAGTCCGGCAATGCCGCCGACGCGCGGACGTCCGCGTCGCTCGACGTCCTCGAGCAGGTCGTCGGCGTGAATCTCGCGCGCTTGCGCGCCGAGCGGCAGCTGTCGCTCGATGCGCTCGCGCGGCTGTCCGGCGTGTCGCGCGCGATGCTCGCGCAGATCGAATCCGCGCGCAGCGTGCCGTCGATCAAGGTGCTCTGCAAGATCGCCGCGGCGCTGAAGGTATCGGTCGCCGCGTTCCTGCGCCGTCATGCGGTGAACGGCTTCGAGCATCTGGCGGCCGAGCGCGCGGCGCGCGTCGTCAGCTCGAACGGCCGCTTCTCGGCGCGCGCGCTGTATCCGGAAGGCGAGCCTGCCGCGGCCGAATTCCACGAGCTGCGGATCGCGCCGCTGCACACGGAACCCGGCACGCGCCGCGCGCCCGGCACGACGGTCAACCTGGTCGTCAGCGAAGGCACGCTCGAAGTCGGCGTGCACGATCGGCGCCAGCTGCTCGCGACCGGCGACGCGATCGTGTTCGACGCCGACCAGCCGTACAGCCTGCGCAATCCGGGCGACAGCGAGGCGCGCGCGTTCCGCGTGACGGTGAGCCCCGAGGTGCCGCCGCGCTGGCTCGTGCCCGACGCCGCGCACGCGGCCGGCTGAACGCGCGGGTCGCAGGGCCGGCGCCGGTTCCGTTCAGGACGGGCGTGCAGGCCCGGTGTCGGCCGTTCGGACGATGCCGTTAGACGGAGTCGTCAGTAAGGTTTTAAGTGTGGTTCGCTGCGCCGCGTGCGCAGCTGATGTATGCTTGGCCCGCCGGTTCCGGGGTAGACCCCGGCCGGTAATCAGTGCGTCTTCAGGGCGGGGCGAAATTCCCCACCGGCGGTAGGCTGGCGTTAGCCGGCGAGCCCGCGAGCGCCCGCGCATCCGCGCGGGGTCAGCAGATCTGGTCGAATGCCAGAGCCGACGGTCACAGTCCGGATGAGAGAAGATGTGCAGATAGTCATGTCCGTCAGGGCCGCTTTGCCATGCGTGTGAAGCGGGTTGTCGTTCTGTCTGTTTGCAATGCCCTGAAACGTTTTTCGCCCAAATCGTAATTGCGAGGAGCGTTTCACATGTCCTTCATGTCCGTTTCGTCGGCACCCGCCGACGCCTTTGCCGATCTCCCGTTGCTCGATTCCGAACCGGTGCCGCCGCGCATCGCCGCCGCGCTCGACGCGTTGCGCGCGGGCCGCGCGGTCGTGTTGCAGGACGATCACGACCGTGAAAACGAGGCCGACCTGATCGTCGCCGCCGAGCGCATCACGCCCGAGACGATGGCGCTCCTGATCCGCGAGTGCAGCGGCATCGTGTGCCTGTGCCTGACCGACGACAAGGTCCGCGCGCTCGAGCTGCCGCCGATGGTGCAGACCAACGAGAGCCGCAACGGCACCGCGTTCACCGTGTCGATCGAGGCGCGCGAAGGCGTGCATACCGGTGTGTCCGCGGCCGATCGCGTGACGACGATCCGCGCGGCGATCGCCGACGATGCGAAGCCGTACGACATCGTGCGCCCCGGCCACGTGTTTCCGCTACGTGCGCAACCGGGTGGCGTTCTGGCGCGCCGCGGTCACACCGAAGGGACGGTCGACCTGTCGATCCTCGCTGGCCTGAAGCCGGCGGGCGTGCTGTGCGAGCTGATGAATCCGGACGGCACGATGACGCGCGGCGAGGACGTCGAGCGTTTCGCGCAGCAGCACGGGTTGCCGATGCTGACGATCGCGGAACTCGTCGAATTCCGCGAGGCGCTGGCGGCCGCGCGCGAGCGCTGCTGCGAGCCGGCCTGACGATCGGTGTAGCGGGCGCGCCGATGCGCCCGCGGGACGGCGTGCGCATCGAGCCGCACGCCGGTCATGAGGCTCCGGCGCGACCGTCCGTCAGGACTGCACGTCGCCGAATTCGCCGCGCAGGCCGGCTTCGACGAGCGCCGGCAGTTCATTCATCCTGCGCATGATCCGCGTGATGCCCATCGCGCGGAGCGCGTCCGCGTAGTTGTCCGGGATGTGGCTCGCGCCGACGAACGCGATCGTCTTCATCCCCGCCGCACGCGCGGCATTCAACCCCGACACGCTGTCCTCGACGACGATGCAGCGCGTCGGCGCGACGCCGAGCGTCTGCGCCGCGTGCAGGTAGACGTCGGGATAGGGTTTCGGCCGTGCGACCTGCTCGGAGCTGAACACGCGATCGCCGAAGATTTCGGTGAGCGATGCGCGCTTCAGCGAGCTGCGCACGCGCACGAGCCGGCTGTTCGATACCACCGCGGCCGGCAGGCTGACCTTCAGCAGCGCGTCGCGCACGCCGCTGATCGGCGCGAGCGATTGTGCGAGACCGGTCTCGATGTTGCGCTCGACGGTCTCGATGAAGTCGTCGGGCATCCGGATGCCGAAACGCGCTTCGAGCCCGGCGAGAAAGCGCGATGTCTGCTGGCCGAAGGCGGACTTCGCGGCGTCTTCGAAATCGAGGTGAGGGAAGGTGGCGGACAGCGTTTCGAACAGCACGCGGTCGGCGATGACTTCGCTGTCGACGAGGACGCCGTCGCAGTCGCAGATAAGGTGATCGAGCATGATGGTGAAGAAGCGGGGTGTCGGCGACGCCGAGCATCCCGCCATGATACGTGCTTTCGAAGTTGCACCGCGAGCCGTTCGGCGCCTGCGTCCCGTCCCGACTACGCACTCCGTCAGGCCGAGGCGTCATCGCGGCGTTGCCCGGCGAGAGCCAGGCGGGCGCGTCGTCGATCGTGTGACGAAAGCGGGGTGGAAGCACGCGGCAGTTGCTGCCGCGTGCTCGGGCTCGAGCTCGATCGAACCCGCGATCAGGCCATCGCGTGCAGGTGCAGATACAGGCCGGCCGCCGCGGCGCCGCCGAGCAGCGGGCCGATCACCGGTACCCACGCATAGCGCCAGTCACTGTCGCGCTTGCCGGGAATCGGCAGCAGCGCGTGCATGATGCGCGGCGACAGGTCGCGCGCCGGGCTCATCGCATAGCCGGTCGGGCCGCCGAGCGAGATGCCGATGCCGAGCACGAGCAGGCCGACGGGCAGTGCGTCGAGCGCGCCGAGACCGACCTGCGGCGACGCGAGGTACAGCACGCCGAGGATCAGCACGAACGTGCAGATGGCTTCGGTCAGCACATTGTGCGTGGTGCTGCGGATGGCGGGCGCCGTGCAGAACACCGCGAGCTTCAGGTCGGCATCGACCTCCTTCGCGAAGTGCTGGCGATACGCGAGCCACACGAGCAGCGCGCCGGCCATCCCGCCGAGCATCTGCGCGAGGATGTAGCCGCCGACCTTCGACCATGCGAACTTGCCCGCGAGCGCGAGGCTGATCGTGACGATCGGGTTCAGGTGCGCGCCGCTGAACGACGCGGTCACGTAGACGGCGACGAACACCGCCATCGCCCAGCCCATGACGATCACGATGAGGTCCGCGCCTTTGCCCTTGGTCTTCGCGAGCAGCACGTTTGCGACCGCGCCGTTGCCGAGCAGCACGAGGATCGCCGTGCCGATGAATTCCGCAATATAAGGTGACATGTTGTCTCTCGTAGATGACGGCGGACTCGCGCGCTGCGCGGTCCGCCGGTGTTGTTTTAATTCGTTCGGATTGCTTCTGTTTGCCGCGGGTTACTGCGTGTCGTCGGCCCACGCCTTGGCGGCGCGCACCGCGCGTTGCCAGCCGGCCATGCAGCGCTCGACCTGATCCTTCGGCATCGACGGGGAGAAGCGGCGATCGAGCTGCCACTGGCTGCGAACTTCGTCGAGGTTCTTCCAGTAGCCGATCGCGAGGCCCGCGAGGTAGGCCGCGCCGAGCGCGGTCGTCTCGGTGATCTGCGGTCGCACCGCGTCGACGCCGAGCAGGTCGGCCTGGAACTGCATCAGCAGATTGTTCGCGCTCGCGCCGCCGTCGACGCGCAGCTCGCCGATGCTGATGCCGGAGTCGGCTTCCATCGCGGCCAGCACGTCGAGCGACTGGTAAGCGATCGCGTCGAGCGCCGCGCGCGCGAGGTGCGCGGACGTCGTGCCGCGCGTGACGCCGAACACCGAACCGCGCGCCCGTGCGTTCCAGTGCGGCGCGCCGAGGCCCGCGAACGCCGGCACGAGATAGACGCCGTCGGTATGCGGCACGCTCGCGGCGAGCGCTTCGATCTCGGCGGCCGACTTGATGATGCCGACACCGTCGCGCAGCCACTGCACGACCGCGCCCGCGATGAAGATGCTGCCTTCGAGCGCGTACTGCACGTCGTCGCCGATCTGCCAGGCGATCGTCGTGACGAGGTTGTTCTTCGATTCGATCGGCTTGTCGCCGGTGTTCATCATCAGGAAGCAGCCGGTGCCGTAGGTGTTCTTCACCATGCCCGACGTCGTGCACATCTGGCCGAACAGCGCCGCGTGCTGGTCGCCGGCGATGCCCGCGAGCGGGATCTTCGACGCGAACACCGTGGTTTTCGTATGGCCGTAGATTTCCGACGACGCCTTCACTTCCGGCAGCATGCTGCGCGGGATGTCGAGCAGTTCCAGCAGCTCGCTGTCCCACTCGCGCGTGTGGATGTTGAACAGCATCGTGCGCGATGCGTTGGTCACGTCGGTCACGTGCAGTTCGTGCTTCGTGAAGTTCCACACGAGCCAGCTGTCGACGGTGCCGAACGCGAGCTTGCCCTGGCGCGCCTTGTCGCGCGCACCCGGCACGTTGTCGAGGATCCAGCGGATCTTGGTCGCGGAGAAGTACGAGTCGATGGGCAGGCCGGTCTTCGCGCGCACCTTGGCTTCGAGGCCCTGCTTCTTCAGCGCATCGCAGAAGTCGGCGGTGCGGCGGTCCTGCCACACGATCGCGTTGTAGACGGGCTGGCCCGTCTCGCGATCCCAGACGATCGTCGTCTCGCGCTGGTTGGTGATCCCGATCGCGGCGATCGACGTGCCGTTCAGGCCCGTGCGCGTGACCGCTTCGGCGGCGACGCCCGCTTGCGTCGACCAGATTTCCTGCGGGTCGTGCTCGACCCAGCCGGGTTGCGGGTAGATCTGTTCGAATTCCTTCTGGGCGATCGATACGATGTTGCCCTGGCGATCGAACAGCATCGCGCGGGAGCTCGTCGTGCCCTGGTCAAGCGCGAGGATGTACTGATCCTGCATGTCTCTCATCTCCATCCGTGGATTGGCGTAGTTGTGATGCGCGCCGCATGTTACGCGGCGCGTCGGTGAATCAACATCGGTCAGGCAAATGCAACTGCAAACGAATCATGCGTGCGGCGCATGTACGGCGGCGAACCACGCGTCGACCGCGGCCGTCACTGCGTCGAGCGTGCCCGGCGCGACGTGCAGGCCGAGCTTGGAGCGGCGCCACAGCACGTCCTGCGCGCAGGTCGCCCATTCGGCGTCGCGCAGGTAGCGCAGTTCGGCATCGTGGATGCCCGGCGCGATCTCGGCGCCGAGGTCGGCGAGCGACGTCGCGCCCTCGACCACGCGTTCCGCGCGCGTGCCGTACGCGCGCGCGTAGCGGCGTGCGAGTGCGGCGGGCAGCCACGGATGGCGCTTCGCGAACTGCGCGGCGAACGCGTCGAACTTCGCATCGGCGATGTCGCCGCCCGGCAGCGCGACGCCGGCCGTCCAGGTCTTCGCGTCGCGGCCGAGCGCGCGGCACAGCATGTCGCCGGCTTCTTCCGCGAGCTTGCGGAACGTCGTGATCTTGCCGCCGAACACGGACAGCAGCGGGGCGCCCGCGCCGTCGTCCAGCTCGAGACGGTAGTCGCGCGTGACGGCCGATGCGTTCGCGGCGTTCTCGTCTTCCAGCAGCGGGCGCACGCCTGAGTAGGTCCAGTGCACGTCGGCGGGCGAGATCTTGCGCTTGAAGTAGCGGTTGATCGAGTCGCACAGGTACTGCGTCTCGTCGCGATCGATCGCGACCTTCGCGGGATCGTTCGTGTATTCGACGTCGGTCGTGCCGATCAGCGTGAAGTCGTGCTCGTACGGAATCGCGAAGATGATCCGCTTGTCCGGGTTCTGGAAGATGTACGCGTGGTCGTGATCGAACAGGCGGCGCGTGATGATGTGGCTGCCCTTCACGAGCCGCACGCTGTGGTGCGCGCCGCGGCCGAGCGCGCCGTGCAGCACTTCGCCGACCCACGGGCCGGCCGCGTTCGCGATCGCGCGCGCATGCACGACGCGGATCGACCCGTCGGCGTGCTGCAGCCGCGCTTCCCATTCGTCGCCGCGGCGTTCGGCGGACACCAGCTTCGTGCGCGTCAGGATCTCGGCGCCGCGCTCCTTCGCATCCATCGCGTTCAGCACGACGAGGCGCGCATCGTCGACCCAGCCGTCCGAATAGACGAAGCCGCGCTTGATCGAATCGATCAGCGGTGCGCCGGCCGGATGGCGGCGCATGTCGATGCCGCGCGAGCCGGGCAGCAGTTCGCGTTTCGCGAGGTGATCGTAAAGGAACAGGCCGATGCGGATCAGCCAGGCCGGACGCAGGTTCGGCATGTGCGGCATCACGAAGCGCAGCGGCCACATGATGTGCGGCGCCGCGCGCAGCAGCGTCTCGCGCTCCTGCAGCGCCTTGCGCACGAGCCCGAACTCGTTGTACTCGAGGTAGCGCAGGCCGCCGTGAATCAGCTTCGTGCTGGACGACGACGTGTGCGACGCGAGATCGTCCTGCTCGCAGAGCATGACCGACAGGCCGCGGCCGGCCGCATCGCGCGCGATGCCAGCGCCATTGATGCCGCCGCCGACGACGAGCAGATCGTAGCGATTCGGTTGGGTCACCTGCTGTCCTTATCGTCTGAGGGAAATGGGTGAACAGAAAATGTTCGAATTCGAAATTTAACGAACGAAATCGAAAAAGTAAAGTTCGAAAAAGCGGGGCCAGTAGCGCGCGACACGATCCCGGACGATACTGGCGGAATCGACCGTTTCGCGAGGTGAATCATGCGTATTGGGATGTGGGCCGGCGTGTGCGCCGTCCTTCTGGCGGGGTGCAGTGCCGGCATGCCGCCGCTCGTCGGCAACTGGCGCACGCCGTCGTTCGTCGACCTGCAGACGTCGTGCGGCGGCACGGCGCGCGACTGGGGCGCGGACGCGCAGCCGGTCTACGCGACACTGTACGACGCGTATGTGGCGAAACGGTATCGTGGGCTGACCGAAGCGAACTATTGTGCGTTCGTAAACGAACTTTCGACGCGCTATGCGGCGCCTGATGCGGCGGCGCGTGCCGGCTGGATCGCGTATTTCAACGGCGCGCGTGCGCAGGCCATCAGCTGGCGGGCGGCGGTCGATCCGACGTTGCGCGGCGGCTGAAGCAGGCCGCGACGGGCTGGCGGCGGGTGCGGGAACGGCCGCGCGGCCCGGAATCCGGGCCGCGCGGTCAGGTCAGGAACGGTGTGGTTTTACGAATAGCGGTATTTGATGGATCGCAGCGCGGCGTCGCCGGTTTCGGTCACGCAGTATTTGCGCCCCGATCCGAGTGCTTCCAGGCGAACGAGCTGCTGTTCGAGCAGTGCGTCGATCTCGTCCCGATCCATGTTGGTTTGATCGGGGGCGTCTTTCACAAGCAATAGCGTGGCGAATTCATGCGGACTCAGCATCGTTCTCTCCATGGCGACCAGTCAGCCCGCGCGGCCGGCGTAAAAACCGACGCGCGATACCCATCGGGATATGGCTTGGGGGGAAAGCTGTATTCGCCGGCCATGCCATTCGTCCGCGCCCTGGCACAGGCGGAACGGTCGAACGGGCCGGGGAACTGGAGTCTAGTCGAGCGCGCGGGCAACGACAAATCGTGCCCCGTTAATTTTCCCTTTGACAGCCGGGCCGCGCGCAAGCGGTTTGCTTGCGACGCCAACTTCTTGATTTCACTTGAAGTTTCGGGTGCGGTGCAGCATCGGTGCGGTCATTCCGCGACGTACACCTGGGTGCCGGCGGCCGCCACCGTATCGGCCATCTCGGGGGGCAGCGGCTTGTCGGTGAAGAGCGCGTGCACCTGGCTCAGATGGCCCTGGCGCACCAGCGCGGGGCGTCCGACCTTCGAATGGTCGGCCACGAGGTAGACCGTGCGCGCATGCTGCATGATCGCCTCGGCCACGCGCACCTCGCGCGTGTCGAAGTCGCGCAGCGTGCCGTCGGCCTCGATCGCCGACGTGCCGATGATCGCGTAGTCGACCTTGAACTGGCGGATGAAGTCGATCGCGAGTTCGCCGACGATCCCCTTGTCCCACGGCCGCACGATACCGCCCGTGATCAGCACCTCGCAGTCGGGGTAGCCGCTCATCATCGACGCAACGTTCAGGTTGTTCGTGATCACGTGCAGCCCATGGTGGCGGTTCAGCGCGCGCGCAACTTCCTCGGTCGTGGTGCCGAGGTTGATGAACAGCGATGCCTGGTCGGGTATGTGCGACGCGGCGAGCGCCGCGATGCGCCGCTTCTCGTCGTGGAACATCCGCTGACGCGCGGTGTACGACACGTTCTCCGAGCTGGTCGGCAGGCTCGCGCCGCCGTGGTAGCGGCGCAGCAGGTTCAGGTCGGCGAGCCAGTTCACGTCGCGGCGGATCGTCTGCGGCGTGACCGCGAAGTGCGCGGCGAGATCGTCGACGGTCACGAAGCCGTCACGCTGCACCCATTCGAGCAGTTCCTGCTGGCGCGCGTTGAGGGTGAGGCGGGGATCTCGGGTCATGGCTCGGCGGTCATCGTGAGGCGGAGCGGGTATTGTAAGGGCGGGAAGCGCGTTCGACCGGCCTCCGGCATATCACTGTGCGGAATTCATGCGTAAAGCACATGTATTCATGTGACAAATGAATTTGTGCGATCGCGCGGATCGCGCTGCAATGGCGGACTGTCCGCGCGCACCGGTCGTGCGTCCGGCGCGTTCATTCAGCTTTCGACGAGGTGCAACCGATGACTGGCTTCAACTGGCACAACCCGTATCCGACGACCCGCATTCCGGTGTTCGCGCGCAACGTCGTGTCGACGTCGCACCCGCTCGCGGCGCAGGCCGGTCTGCGGATGCTGTGGAAGGGCGGCAATGCCGTGGATGCGGCGCTGGCCGCGGCGGCCGCGATCACGGTGGTCGAGCCCGTGTCGTGCGGGCTCGGAGGCGATGCGTTCGCGCTCGTGTGGGACGGCGAGCGGCTCTCGGGGTTGAATGCGTCGGGCGTCGCGCCGGCCGCGTGGAACCCCGAATACTTCCGCCAGCGCCACGGCGAGGACGCACGCGGCATCGCAAACAAGCCGACGCGCGGCTGGGACACCGTCACGGTGCCGGGCGTGATCGCGGGCTGGGAAGCGCTGCACGCGAAGTTCGGTTCGCTGCCGTTCGCGGACCTGCTCGAGCCGGCGATCGAGATCGCCGAGCGCGGCTATTCGGTGTCGCCGATCGTCGCGCATAAGTGGGCGGCCGCGGTGCCCGAGCTGCAGGTGCTGCCGGGCTTCGCCGATACCTTCATGCCGCGCGGGCGCGCGCCGCTCGTCGGCGAGCGCATGTGCCTGCCGGGCCACGCGCGGACGCTGCGCACCCTCGCGAAGGACGGTCCGCGCGCGTTCTACGAGGGCGCGCTCGCCGGGCAGATCGCGGCATTCGCGCGCGAAGGCGGCGGCGCGCTGACCGAAGCCGACCTGCGTGCGTACCGGCCGGAATGGGTCGAGCCGATCGGCAAGTGCTTCGGCCGCCACACGATTCACGAGATTCCGCCGAACGGGCAGGGCATCGCGGCGCTGATCGCGCTCGGGATCGCCGAACATGCGGGCGTGGCCGAATGGCCGGTCGATTCGGCCGACTCGCAGCACCTGCAGATCGAGGCGATGAAGCTCGCGTTCGCGGACGTCTATCGCTACGTCGCCGATCCGCGCGCGATGGACGTGACACCCGCGCAGATGCTCGACGACGCGTATCTCGCGGAACGCGCGAAGCTGATCGATCGCGCGCGCGCGACGCACTTCGCTGCCGGCCGGCCGCATTCGGGCGGCACGATCTATCTGTCCGCGGCGGACGAGCGCGGGATGATGGTGAGCTTCATTCAGTCGAACTACATGGGTTTCGGTTCGGGGCTCGTCGTGCCGGGTACCGGCATTGCGTTGCAGAACCGCGGGCACGGCTTCTCGATGGACCCGGCGTCGCCGAACGTGGTCGCGGGCGGCAAGCGGCCGTTTCATACGATCATCCCGGCGTTCGTCACCGAGGAAGTCGATGGCCGCACCGAGGCGGCGATGAGTTTCGGCGTAATGGGCGGCGACATGCAGCCGCAGGGCCACCTGCAGACCGTCGTGCGGATGCTGGGCTACGGGCAGCAGCCGCAGGCCGCCTGCGACGCGCCGCGCTGGAAGGTCAATCGCGACTTCACGCTCGACGTCGAGTCGACGATGAATCGCGAGACGGTCGATGCGCTCGCCGCGCGCGGTCATACAATCAAATCGATCGACGATCCTTACATGGATTTCGGCTCGGGGCAGTTCGTGTGGCGGCTCGATCGCGACGATCCCGAGCGCGGCTACGTGGCCGCGAGCGACAGCCGCCGCGACGGTCTTGCGGCCGGTTTCTGACGGAACGCTTCCGGTCTTGCGCTCGACGGGCGGCCGGATGGCCGCCCGTTTTGCTTGACGCAGTGCATCTCATCGAACGCGCGCACCCGGTTCGAACAACTCATCTAACGAACCGCAGCATGCGCGGCGGAACTGCGCCCGTCGGGTATGGTCAGTGCTTTGAAGCACGAACATAAAAGTCCGGCTAAGATGCCAGGATGGTTCGGCCGGACCAACTCACTAAAAATGCAAGCAAAACGTCGCCTGCGGGCGCGCCGGGCCTGTGCCGAAGATCGGGGCCGGCCGGCCGCGCGACGACTGGGAGCGCACCACCATGCCTACTGAAACGACGCATGTCATGCCGTGGCGTATCGAGGACATCGACCTGAACCGGATCGATCGTCAGCGCGCCGCCGCGAATGAGGATCTGCTGCTGTTGCTGTGCGCGTCGTCGTTCATCGAAAGCGGCTCGGATCTCTACACGAGCAACCTGAGCGAGTTCTTCAACGACGATCCGGAAGTGTCCGCGTGGCTCAACAATGCGTGGGAGCACGAGGAACTGCAGCACGGGCGCGCGCTGAAGGCGTACATCGCGCACGTGTGGCCCGAGTTCGACTGGGATACCGCTTTCGCGAATTTCTTCGCCGAGTATTCGAAGACCTGCTCGGTCGACGCGTTCGAGAAAACCCGTGCGCTCGAGATGGTCGCGCGCTGCGTGGTCGAGACGGGCACGGCCACGCTCTATCGCGCGATCAACGAATGCTCGGACGAGCCGGTGCTGAAGGAAATCACCGACAACATCCGCACGGACGAAGTGCGTCACTACAAGCACTTCTTCAAGTTCTTCAAGAAGTACAACAAGCTCGAAGGCAACGGCCGGCTCGCGGTGCTCGGCGCGCTGATGCGCCGTGTGATGGAAATCAAGAACGAGGATTCCGAGATCGCGCTGCGCCACGTATTCGCGATCCGCTACCCGGATCGTGTCGGCGACAATCAATACAACCGCGAGCGCGCTGCGCGCATCAGCTCGCTCGTGCGTCGCAACCTGTCGGCCGACATGTGCGTGAAGATGCTGCTCAAGCCGCTCGACCTGCCCGCGAAGATCCAGCCGAGTGTCCACTATCCGCTGACGAAGATCACGCGGCACGTGTTCATGCGCTGAATGTCGCCGCGCGGTCCGGCGGCGCGCGTATGCTTCGGCATCATCGTCTGCTTCTCACCGGGGCCGCCATCATGACCGATACCCATCGCCACGCGCTCGAACAGTGGACGTTCGACGCGTGGCCGCCGGCCGTCGTTGCGCTGTTCGACGGCACCGCGCTCGAACGCCATGCCGACTTCGCCGCATCGCTGATCGTCGCGACGGACGATGGCCAGTTGCGCACGACGCTGCTCAGCGTCGGCGAGATTCATGCACGCGACGCACGCACGCTGCTGCTTGCGCTATGGCCGCAATCGCGCGCGGCGCGCGCGCTGGCGCAACGGCGCGCGGCCGCGTTGACGCTCGTCGCGGACGGCGCATTCTTTCAGGCACAACTGAGGATCGAGCCGCTCGAAGGAGACTTCGGCGGACTGGCCGGGTTCGCCGCGACGATCGCGCATGGCGATGCGCAGCGGGTTGGCTATGCGCGTCTCGCGACGGGTATCACGTTCGCGCTGGAAGGGGAGGCGCGCGCCGAGGTGCTCGCGCGCTGGCAGCGCCAGGTCGAGCACCTGCGGCGCGCGGCCGCGCGGCTTCAGTGACCGCGCTGGCCGCTGCGCGACGAACGGTTGCGGTTCGCGTGCGCGGCATTGCCGGACGCCGGACGCGCGCCGTTGCCGCCTGACGGGCGACCGCCGGCGCCGGCGTTGCCGCTCGCGCTGCCGGCCGTGCGCGGCTTGGCCGCCTTCGCGGCCTTCGGCTGCGCATTGCCTTCGCGCTTCGCGGCCGGCTGGCCGGAGCCGCCTGCACGCGGCTGGCGATTGCCGCCGCCACCACCACCGCCGCGCGGCTGCTGCTGTCCGCGGCGTTGCTGGATCGGCTCCGGCTTCACGTTCGGATCGGGTTCGAAGCCTGCGATCACCTCCTGCGGAATCTCGCGCTTGATCAGCCGCTCGATGTCGCGCAGCAGCTGCTTCTCGTCGACGCACACGAGCGACACGGCTTCGCCCGTCGCGCCCGCGCGGCCCGTGCGGCCGATCCGGTGCACGTAATCTTCCGGCACGTTCGGCAGGTCGAAGTTGACGACGTGCGGCAGCTGGTCGATGTCGATTCCGCGTGCGGCGATGTCGGTCGCGACCAGCACCTGCAGCGTGCTGTTCTTGAATTCCGCAAGCGCGCGCGTGCGGGCCGACTGGCTCTTGTTGCCGTGGATCGCCATCGCGCTGATGCCGTCCTTCGTCAGCTGTTCCGCGAGCCGGTTCGCACCATGCTTGGTGCGCGTGAACACGAGCACCTGGAACCAGTTGTGTTCGCGGATCAGGTGCGTGAGCAACTCGCGCTTGCGATCGCGGTCGACCGGGTGGATCTTCTGCGCGATGCTTTCGGCGGTGGTATTGCGGCGCGCGACCTCGATCAGTGCCGGCGAATCGAGCAGGCTGTCGGCGAGCGACTTGATCTCGTCGGAGAAGGTGGCCGAGAACAGCAGGTTCTGGCGCTGCGGCGGCAGCTTCGCGAGCACGCGCTTGATGTCGTGGATGAAGCCCATGTCGAGCATCCGGTCGGCTTCGTCGAGCACGAGGATGTCGAGATCCGACAGGTCGATTGTCTTCTGCTGCATGTGGTCGAGCAGACGGCCCGGCGTCGCGACGACGATGTCGACGCCGCGCTTGAGCGCATCGATCTGAGGATTGATGCTGACGCCGCCGAACATCACGGTCGAGCGCAGCTTCAGGTACTTGCTGTACGCGCGCACGCTTTCCTCAACCTGGGCGGCGAGTTCGCGCGTCGGCGTGAGGATCAGCGCACGCACCGCGCGCTTCGCGCCGCGATGCTCGGCGTAGAAGGTGTGCAGGCGCTGCAGGATCGGCAGCGTGAAACCGGCGGTCTTGCCTGTGCCGGTCTGTGCGCCGGCGAGCAGGTCGCCGCCGCCGAGGACGGCCGGGATCGCCTGCTGCTGGATGGGAGTCGGCGACGTGTAGCCGAGCTCGTTGACTGCCCTGACGAGCGGTTCGGCCAGGCCGAGAGATTCGAAAGACATAGATACCACTCTTGAGTTTTATGATCGGCGACGCCTCGCGCGGCCCGCGCGGGGACTGGCGTCGCAAAAAGCAAAGGGGCGCGGCTGCGGTTTCCCGCAGCCGCGCCCCGTTTGCGTCACGCGTTATTTAGTCAAGCGGCGCGGAACGCAGGTCACTCACCTGTTGCGGCGAGATCGGCGTACCGTTGTTGCCCCAGGACATCCGGATATACGTTACAACGGCTGCGACTTCCTGGTTCGACAGCGACTGCGCGAACGGCGGCATGCCGTACGGACGCGGATTCTTGAACGTGCTCGGCGGATAGCCGCCATTCAGCACCATGCGGATCGGGTTGACTGCCGATTCCATCACGATCGAATGGTTGCCCGCGAGCGGCGGATACGCCGGCGGCTTGCCCGCACCGGTTTCGGCGTGGCAGGTCGCGCAGTTGTCCGCGTAGATCTTCTTGCCCTGGTCGAACAGCGCGTTGCCGAATTGCTTCGATGGCTCGTACTGCATGTTCTTCGGCGCTTCAGCCTTCTGCGGGATCGACTTCAGGTACGTCGACATCGCACGCGTATCTTCGTCGCTCATGTACTGCAGGCTGTTGTGAACGACGTCGGCCATCGGGCCGAACACCGCGCCCTTGTTCGACACGCCGGCCTGCAGCAGGTCCGACAGCTCCTGCACGTGCCAGTCGCCGAGGCCGAGTTCCTTGTCGTTGGTCAGCGACGGCGCATACCAGTTCTGCAGCGGGATCAGGCCGCCCGCGAAGGCCGCCGAGCTCACTGGGCCGCCCATCATGTTGATCGACGTGTGGCACATCGAGCAGTGGCCGAGGCCTTCGACGAGGTACGCGCCGCGGTTCCATTCGACCGACTTGGTCGGATCCGGCTTGTATTCGCCTTCCTTGAAGAACAGCGTGCGCCAGCCGATCAGCAGGTTGCGGTTGTTGAACGGGAACTTCAGTTCATGCGGACGGCTCGGCACCGAGACCGGCGGGACCGAGCGCAGGTACGCGTAGATCGCGTCCGAGTCGGCGCGCGTGACCTTCGTGTAGCTCGCGAACGGGAAGCCCGGGTAGAGCAGGCTGCCGTCCTTCGAACGGCCGGTGTGCATCGCGCGGTAGAAGTCGTCCGACGTCCACTTGCCGATACCGTCCTTGTCGTCCGGCGTGATGTTCGGCGTGTACATCGTGCCGAACGGCGTCGCCATCGGCAGGCCGCCCGCGAACGACTTGCCGCCGCGCACGGTGTGGCACGCGATACAGTCGCCGACGCGCGCGAGGTATTCGCCCTTCTTGATCAGCGCGGCCTGGTCGGCCGGCGTGGCCGCGACGGCAGCGTTGCCGTGCAGCGTGTCGTTGCCCGGCCACAGGACCGGCACGAGGGCGGCAGCCGCGACGATCGCGACGGCCGAGAGTGCAAACAGGGACTTGCGTTTCATTGTGTCTGTCTCCCTTGCCTTATTGCGGTTCGCTGCCGCAGGCGAGCGGAGTCTTCATCGAACGCGCCGGGGCCGGCACGGGGTTGGCGGGCGCCGGTTGCGCGGCGAGCCATGCGGTCACGGCCGTCACGTCTTCGTCCGACAGCTTCGACGCGATTTCGTGCATGCAATCCGGTGCTTTCGCGTGGCGGTTGCCCGAGCGCCATGCGCCGAGCTGTGCGCTCAGGTAATCGGCGTGCAGGCCGACGAGGCCCGGGATCGCCGGCTGCATGCCGGTCAGGCCCGCGCCGTGGCAGGCCACGCAGGCCGGCAGCTTGCGCGACGGATCGCCTTGCGTGACGAGCTGTTTGCCGCGCGCGAGCGTGGCAGCCGGCAGCGTCGGCTTGGCCGGCGTCGGGTACGGCGGGCGCTCGGCCGAGAAGTGCTCGGCGATCTCTTTCAGGTAATCGTCGTTCAGGTACGTCAGCAGATAGTTCATCGGCGGGTACTTGCGCCGGCCATCACGGAAGTTGACGAGCTGGTTGTACAGGTACTCCGCCGGCTTGCCGGCAAGCCGCGGGAAATAGTCGTTGTCCGTACCCTGGCCGTGAACGCCATGGCATGCGGTACAGCCGCGCACACGCTCGGCCATGGTATCGGGTGCCTTGAGCGGCGCCTGCTGGGCGTGCGCTTGCTCCGTGGGCTTGGTCTGCGCTTGGGCAGCGCTCGTAAGGCCCGCGCCACCGATCAGGAGAACGGCAAGCAACGGACGGAAGAGGCGTCTTGAAGACACACGAGACTCCATGTTTATTCGTCGGGGACCTGTCCGGGCTACGATCGGCTCGGCGCATGGACGGCAGGACAGCCGGGCTGCTGCGACGCGGCATTCTATCATCGATGGGTAATGACGGCTATTTGGCAAAAGGACATCGGTTCCTGCCTGATTGCGACTTGCGACAATTTGACGCGCTTTGTGCGCGGGTTGTGTGAACCGGCGTGCGCTTTGACCATCGAAGACCTACACTCGCGGGTCGCGCGGCGGCGCCTTCGCCGCAGACCCAGTCATTTCTCCCGTTTCCGGATTCATCGATGACGTTCCCTACCATGCCGTTGCCGTCTTCCCGCTGTCGTTCCATTTGCCGCCGCACCGCAGGCCGGCCGTTCCCGGGAGGGCGCGCGCGATGAGGATCGACAGCTTGTGGATCGGGCAGGTCGCGTTGGCGGCATTGATGGACGCGACGTTCGCGATGGCCGTCGGCTCGGCGCTGCTCAAGGCGTGGCTCGGCAAGGACGGCGCGCGGCCGGTCGTCGCGCCGTCGCATCCCGCGTGGCTGCGCGCGCAACATTCGCTGGTCGCGGCGGCGCTGGCGCTCGTGCTCGCCGATCTCGGCTGGCTGGTGTACGAAGCCGCGTCGATGAGCGGCGCGGGGCTCGGCGGCGCGTTCGCCGCGATTCCCGTCATGCTCGCGCAGACGCACACGGGCTTCGCATGGAGCGTCGCGTTCGCCGGCGCCGTCGTGCTCGCGATCGTCGCGCTGGCGAAGCCCGAGGGCCCGGTCGCGCACGCGGTGCTGTGGTTCGCGGTGATCGTGGTCGCGGCCGGCAAGGCGTCGCTCGGCCATGCGGCCGATACCGGCCCGCTGTCCGCGGCGGTCGGCGTGCAGACGCTGCACCTGCTCGCCACCGCGGTGTGGGGCGGCCTCGTGCTCGCGGGCGGGCTCGCGGTGCTGCCGGTGCTCGGCTCGTCGGTCGCGCGCGGCGCGCTGATCCGGATCGGCCAGCAACTGTCGCGCACGTCGGCGATCGCGGTCGTGTTCGTGCTCGGCACGGGCGTGCTCAACGCGCTGCGCGGGCTCGGCGGCTCGCTCGCGCCGCTCGACGGCAGCACGTGGGGGCGCGTGCTGTTGCTCAAGCTGCTGCTCGTCGCGCTCGCGCTCGTGCTCGGCGGGTTGAACCGCTTCTCCGCGCTGCCGCGCCTGCGCCGTACCGCGTCGACCGAAGACGCGCACACGTTCCGCAACATCCTGCATCTCGAGGCGCTGACGATGGTCGGCGTATTCGTCGCGGCCGCCGTGCTGTCGTTCAGCGTGCCGGGGTTCGCGGCGCTCGGCTGACGGCCGGGGCGGCGCGGTGCCGGGCCGGATGCCCGCGCGTCGCGTGCGTCAGATGCACAAACGGCCGCCTGTCGGGCGGCCGTCTCGAAGCCGTGCGCGGCATGCGCGCCGCGCAACGCACCTCATCTCACGCCCTCATCACCACTCGGCGACGCTGCCGTCCGCGTGACGCCACACCGGGTTGCGCCAGCGATGTCCCGTCTTCGCCATCTCGCGCACTTTCTCCTCATTGACGTCGATGCCGAGCCCCGGGCCCTGCGGGATCGCGACGAAGCCGTCTTCGTAGCGGAATACCTCGGGGTTGCGCAGGTAGTCGAGCAGGTCGTTGCCCTGGTTGTAGTGGATGCCGAGGCTCTGTTCCTGGATGAACGCGTTGTAGCTGACTGCATCGAGCTGCAGGCACGCGGCCAGTGCGATCGGGCCGAGCGGGCAGTGCAGCGCGAGCGCGACGTCGTAGCTTTCCGCGAGCGTCGCGATCTTGCGGCACTCGGTGATGCCACCCGCGTGCGACGCATCGGGCTGGATGATGTCGACGTAGCCGCCCGCGAGGATGTGCTTGAAATCCCAGCGCGAGTACAGCCGCTCGCCGAGCGCGATCGGCGTGTTGGTCTGGTTGACGATGTCGCGCAGCGCCTCGGCGTTTTCCGACAGCACCGGCTCCTCGATGAACATCAGCTTGTACGGATCGAGCTCCTTCGCGAGCACCTTTGCCATCGGCTTGTGCACGCGGCCGTGGAAGTCGACGCCGATCCCGACGTGCGGGCCGACCGCGTCGCGCACCGCCGCGACGTTCGCGATCACCTGCTCGACCTTGTCGTACGTGTCGACAATCTGCAACTCCTCGGAGCCGTTCATCTTCACGGCCTTGAAGCCGCGCTCGACCACCGCGCGCGCGTTGTTCGCGACGTCGCTCGGTCGGTCGCCGCCGATCCACGAATACACCTTGATGCGGTCGCGCACCTGGCCGCCGAGCAGCGCGTGCACTGGCACGCCGTGATGCTTGCCCTTGATGTCCCACAACGCCTGGTCGACACCCGCGATCGCGCTCATCGTGATCGGGCCGCCGCGGTAGAAGCCGGCGCGGTACATCACCTGCCAGTGATCCTCGATCAGCAGCGGATCCTTGCCGACCAGATAGTCGGCGAGTTCGTGCACGGCGGCTTCGACCGTGTGCGCGCGGCCCTCGACGACCGGTTCGCCCCAGCCGACAATCCCTTCGTCGGTTTCGATCTTGAGGAACAGCCAGCGCGGCGGGACGACGAAGGTTTCGAGGCGGGTGATTTTCATGTCGCGAGTCTCCAGGGTTGACCGGCGCGGACATGCAGATGCGGCGCCGGTCGAATGCGTGACGGTTATCCTAGCGTAGCCCGATAAAAAATAGTATTAATAGCACTATTGTGCAGATAGTGGGCAGCCGCCCGCGCACCTGGCCACCGGAGAACGATCATTCAACGCGACCTGCATGGACAGACGGCCTTCCGGCTGGCGACGGCGATCCTGCGCGGCGACTATCCGCCCGAGTCGCTGCTGCCGCGGGAGCCGGACCTGATGGAGATGTTCGGTGTGAGCCGCACGGTGATGCGCGAGGCGCTGCGCACGCTGACGTCGAAGGGGCTGGTCGAATCGCGGCCGAAGGTCGGCACGCGCGTGCGGCCGCGCCGCGCATGGAACCTGCTCGACGCCGACCTGCTCGACTGGTACGCGCGCGTCGCGCCGCCGCTCGCGTTCGCGCTGAAGCTGCAGGAGATGCGCGAGATGATCGAGCCGCATGCGGCCGCGCTGGCCGCGCGCGCGCACGGGCCGGGCGCCTTTGACGCGATCGAGGACGCGGTGCGCGCGATGGCCGCCGCCCGCAACATAGACGAATGGGTGCGCGCGGACCTGCGCTTTCACCTGAGCGTGCTGGAGGCCGGCGGCAACGAGCTGCTGGTGCCGCTCGGCGCACTGATCGATCGGACGCTCGAGGCACAGCTGCATCTGAACGCGCGCCGGGCGCATGTGTTCAACGCGTCGCTCGCGGAGCACGTGGCCGTCAGCGACGCGATTCGCGTGCGCGACGAGGACGGCGCGCGCCGCGCGATGGCGTCGCTGCTCGCGGTGACGCGCGCGCGGATCGAGATGTCTTGACGGGGAGGGCGGTGCGGGCCTTCAGTGGTTCGCGCAGCCGCCCGGTTTCAGCACGCGTTGCGTCGACGCCGGATATTTCGCGAGCAGGCTCGCCGGGCGGCGCGGCCGCACCACCAGATCGCCGCCGCAGTTCGGGCAGCGGCCCTTCAGCACGTCGTCCGCGCAGGTCGCGCAGAACGTGCATTCGAAGGTACAAATGCGTGCGTCCGGCGAATCGGGCGGCAGGTCCTTGTCGCAGCATTCGCAGCCTGGGCGCAGTTCGAGCATGGCGGTTTTCCTCGTGGTCGGCGTGGGTGGGCGGGCGCTGTTGCACAATGCGCGCGACGCGGTGCGCGCTACTGTACGCGCTTGAATCGGCCGCGCCAATGGTGTCCGGCCGAGACATCGCCGACGCGCGCGCCGCCCTCAGGACGGCTCGACCGGCGCGGCCTGCGGCGCCGGCGTTTCCGCCTGCGGCGCCGGGCCCGTCGTGCGCGTGCCTGCCGTGACGGGACGCTCGATCAGCGGCGCGAGCGCCGGCGCCATCGACTTCAGCAACTGCACGGCCATCGCGCTCGTGAAGTCGTAGCGTGCAGCGTACGGCTCGTGCGCGGTCGCCGTCAGCACACCGAAGAAGCGGTCGCCGAGCACGAACACGAACGTGCCGCTGCGATTGACCTTGCGCGACTCGATCAGCCGCGCGCCGCGCGCGTAGACATTGAAGCGCTGGTCGCCCGTCCCGGTCTTGCCGTACACCTGGAGCGTCTTGCCGTCGGGCAGCGTGAAGCCGCCCGCGAGACGCCGCGCGGTGCCGTTGAGCACGACGTCGCGCAGCAGCGTGCGCGCCACGTTGACGATCTCCGGTGACAGCATCGGCTGCGGCTGCGCGACCGCGCGCACGAAGCGCGTTTCGTACGGCGTGCCCTTCGCGAAGTCGAGGCGCGTGATCGTCTCGGTCGGCGCTTTCTGGCCGCCGTTCGCGATCAGGCCGATCAGTTTCGCGAGCGCGTCGGGCTGGTCGCCCGATGCGCCGATCGCGGCCGCGTATGACGGCGTGACTTCCGCGAACGGGTAGCCGAGCGCACGCCACGCTTTCGTGATCTCCCCGTACGCGCGCAGTTCGACCATGTGGCGAATGCGCCGGTCCTGGGTCGCGTGGTAGCGCGTCTTGTACAGCCACGAGTACGTGTAGAAGCGCGCATCGCGGCTTTCGCGCTGAACTTCGCCGAGCGGCGCGTTCGGGTGCGCGCGCAGATAGTTGAGCGTCCACAGCGCGAGCGGGTGGACGCTCGCGATATAGCCGCGATCGTTGAGGTTGAACCGCTCGATCGCGTACTTCGCGTAGAGCGCGGCGAGATCGTCGTCCGAAAGCGTCGCGGCCGGCGTGCCCTTCAGATGCGCGCGCATCTGCGCGCTGAACCACGCGAGCGATTCGTTCGGCGCGACGCTGCGCAGCACCGTCGCGATCTTCGGCGGCGACTTGCGCACGTCCTGCAGCATCAGCGCGAGCGCGTCGTCGGGCGCCTTGCCCGCATAGCGCGTGTAGTAACGCTTCACGTAGACCTTGCTTTCGCCGTCGACGAACTGCTCGAGGTAATGCTTGCGCTGCTCCGGATCGCCGAGCCACGACGACGACGGGCCGGCTGCCTGCAGCATCTCGTAATGGACGATGTCGCGCATCAGCCGCACGAACACGAGGTTGACCGAGTGCTCGAACGCCGCATGCAGCGTCAGGATGCGGCCGTTGTCCGACTTCTCGAAGTTCGAGAACACCTGCGCGCCGCCTCCCGTGTAGAACACGTCGGGGCTCGCCGAGTACTTGCGTTCGACCGCCGCGTCGAGCATCGCCTGCAGCGAGCGATCGCGCGTATGCGACAGGTAATCGAGCGCCCAGCGCGACAGCCCGTCGATCGGGTCGGGCTTCACCTTCGCGAGTTGCGCGTTCGACAGGTCGCCGTAGCGCGTATGCAGGTCGGAGACGATCTGCAGGTAGGTGATCAGCGTGCGCAGCTTCGCGGTCGAGCCGAGGTTGATGCGGCCGCCGCGGTTCACGTCGAACGGCTGGTTCACGCTGTCGGTCTGCACGCGCAGCATGTTCGCGCCGTTGCGGTGCTCGTACAGCGTGAAGCTGTACGTGAGGTGCGACGGGTCGTCCTTCGGGGCGAGCATCTCGAAGCCGTACAGGCCGGCGGCCTGCGCGCCGTCGCGGGTCGACGCCTGCGCGAGCCGTTCGGCGACCGCCTGCTGCACGCCGTTGTCGAGCGTGCTGGTTGCTTCGAGGTCGAGCTGGTCGAGCTGGTACAGGTCGCTGATCCCCAGTGCTGACAGCAGCGACGCGCGCGCGGACGATATTGCCTTGCGCGACACGAACGACTGAACGTGCGCGGCGGCCGGCGGCGCGCTGCGCTCGATCTGCGCGGCGAGCGCCGCATCGCGCAGCGCGGGCGAGATCACGCCGCCGTTCGACAGGAGCCGCAGATAGCTGTCGGTCAGCTTCTGCAGCGCCGGATAGCCGCGATTCAGGAAGTACGATGGCGCGCGCTGCGCGATGATCAGCGACAGCACCTCGCGGAACGTCTTGCCCTGTTCGTCGACGTTGTCGCCGCTCGTCGGCGCGGACAGAATCCGGTTCACGTCGTTGAAGTCGCGGCCGTACCACGCGGCGAGACCGTCGCCGATGCCGGTGATTTCACCCACGTGCGGCCGCGCGGCGAGCGGCACCGAGTTCAGGTAGCGCACCAGGATCGCGCGCCGCGCGAGCATCGTCTGCGGACCATTCAGGTACGCGAGGACCGACGCGGACGCGATCTGTCGCAGCTTCTCCGGCGGCGTCGCGGTGCGGCCGTCGGGCGAATGGCGGAACTTCTCGATCTGCGTCGCGAGCGTGCTGCCGCCCGGACGCGCCTGGTGATGGTTGACGACGTGCATCGCCTGGTCGGCGAGCGCGCGGCTGAAGCGTCCCCAGTCGATCGCCGGGTTGCGGTTCGGCTGGTTCGCGTCGAGCAGGTAGCGATCCTCGATGAACAGCAGCGAATCCGCGATCACGCGCGGCACCGTGTCGAAGTCGGCGTAGACGCGCTGCGGGAACACGGTCGCGAACAGCGGCGAGCCGGTCGAATCGAACAGCATCAGCCCGGCCTGGTCTTTCTCTTCGTAAGGCAGGAACAGGCCGTGATCGGCGAGCGACAGCATGCGTTGCGAATCGCGCGCCTGCTTGCCGACGACGAAGCCGCGCGCGAGCAGATGCTGCTGGAACGCGGGAATCATCGAGTAGCCGAGGCGCTGGTCGTACGGCCCGTTGGCGGGGAAGCGGATGTGGTCGCTTGCGCCGGCCTCGACGGTGTAGCCGACGTCTCGGGTGAGCTCGGACAGATAGTGCGCCTGCAGGCGCGACGTCTCGATCTCGGTCATCACGAGTCGCGCGATGATCGCGATCGCGATCACCAGCGCGGCCAGCAAGGACCACTTGATCCACGTCCAGACCGAGGCACTCCCGGTCACACGCGGCAGGATGCGATTCAGCGGCCGATTCATGGCGGCGTCTCCCTGAAGGCGCAGGCTCCGGCCGCACCTCATTAAGGATTAGTGTAGTCCTCCGCAGCGGGCTGCCAAGGGCGGTTCAATACCGAGATGCGTCGACGCAACGCACATGCCCGTGACATGCGGCATCGGCGTTGCGTTGCGGTGGCATGTGTCGCCGTGGAGTAACGTTTGCGCGCACCGCTGGCACGCCACGCGCGACGGCGGCAGGCCGCGCCGGCCGCTCACGCACCGGGTTTGTGCATTGCCGCCGTATCGATCGCAATTCGGGTCCGATCCTCTCCGTGGCCGGTGCGTGAAGACGGTACGGGTTTCCGCGATAGCCGGGTGCACCGGCTGCAGGTACGATCGGCGGATGTGCGGCGCGTGACCGCTCTCACCGGGGGTGCCATGTCGATCCATCCCGTCGCGCTCGTTTGCACGACGATCCTGGGATTGCTGCTGTTCGGGCTCGGCCTGACCGTGTCCGTTACGCGCTTCCGGCACACCACCGGTTCCGGGTGTGCGTCCGATCCGACCGACGGGTTGCACAAGATCGTGCGCGCGCACGGCAACACGGCCGAATACGCGCCGTTTCTCGCGGTGCTGTTTCTCTATTTCGGCGCACACGACCCGTCGCGCGCGATCGTCTCGTTGATCGTCGCGGCAACCGCGTGCCGCTGTCTGCTCGTGATCGGACTGCTTGCGTGGCCGACGATGGGCAAGCCGAACCCCCTGCGTTTCATCGGCGCGCTCGGCACGTATCTGTGCGGCGCCGCGCTTTGCGTCGCGTTGTTCGTTTGAGCGCGTCGCTGTCGCCATGGCCGCTTCGCGCGATCGTGCCGGCGCACGGCTTCGATGAAGCAGTGAATCCGGTAGTCGCACGCGGTCGTGTTCAGCGCATTGCGCCGCGTGAGCACGCCGGCCGACAACGCCGGGATCGACTCCTTCACGTCGATCGTGACCATCCGCTTGCGCATCCAGTCGATCTCCATGAAGTGCTTCGGTCCGCACGACACGATGTCGGTGCATAGAGACAGTGCGAACGCCGCGCTGAACGACGTGCATTCGACGATCGGCTGCGCGGTGATATCCTCGCGAAACGCCCGCGACCGACGGGCGGATACCGACTGCCCGCGCGCGGCCTGACGCCGCGCTGCGCGGCGTTTCCGAGGGAGAGCCGAAGCATGAGCCGCAAATTCATCCTGAAGGGCGACACGACCGACCATGGCGGTGTCGTGCTCGACGGAATCGCCAATTCGTCGTTCGACGGCCGCGAACTCGCCTATCTCGGCGCGCCGGTGTTCTGCGCCGCGTGCAAGACCAAGGGCGTGATCGTGTCCGACGGCGGCGAGCGGACGATGACCGTGATGGGCAAGGTCGTCGCGCTCGAACACGACCTGTGCCAGTGCCTGTGCACGCCGCAGCCGAAGCTGATCCCGTCGCAGGGGACGGGCACCATCGCGGGCTGAGGCCCGTCGTCAGTCGCTGCCCTCGGTCTCGATCACGAGGATGCGCGCTTCGCCGAGCGGGTGTGCGACGTGTTCGGTGCCGATCGTCGCGTGAAATACGTCTCCCGTTTCGAGCACCGTCGCGTGCTCGATACCTGCTGCGCGATAGCGCATCTCGACGCGGCCGTCGAGCACCGCGAAAACTTCCTCGCCGTCGTTCACATGCCAATGGTATGGCCGATCGGTCCAGTGCAGGCGGACCGTGATGCCGTTCAGGTTCGCGATGTCCAGCGCGCCCCACGGGTATTGCGCGGTGAATGCGGTGCTGCGGATGATGTTCATCGGTAGGTCCAGTCCGTCAATGCGCTACGGAGGTCGGGCAGGCTGCGTGGCCGTGCGGCTCGCCCACCCTTCGGTTTTCGTGTGCCCGTCTTCAGCGCGACATCGCGCGCAACGCCGCGTCGATCGTCTGCCTGCGCTTCTCCAGCCCTGCCGCCGAGCGCTCGGTCACGCGCTGCAGCACCGACGCCGGCGCGGTATCCGGCGAGCCCGCATCGAACGGCGGTGCGGGTGCATATTCGAGCGCCAGCTGGATCGACTGCGCCTCTTCGTCGCCGACGAGTTCGGCGGCGATCGTCAACGCGAAGTCGATGCCGGCCGTCACGCCGCCGCCGGTGATCAGGTTGCCGTCGCGCACCACGCGCTCGCGCACGGGCACCGCCCCGAGCGGCGCGAGCAGCGAATGAAATGCCCAGTGCGTCGTCGCGCGGCGGCCGCGCAGCAGGCCGGCCACGCCGAGCAGCAGCGCACCCGTGCAGACCGACGTCACGTAGCGCGCGGCGGCCGCGCGCTGCTGCACGAACGCGATCGTTTCGGCATCGAGCAGCAGATCGTTGATGCCGATCCCGCCGGGCACGCAGATCACGTCGAGCGGCGGGCAATCGTCGAACGTGCAGGTCGGCGCGAGCGCGAGGCCGCTGCTCGACGCGACGGTGTCGCGCGATTTCCAGACCAGATGGACGGTCACGTCGGGCAACGACGCGAACACGTCGTGCGGGCCGGTGAGGTCGAGTTGCTGGACGCCCGGAAACACGAGAAGGCCGATATGCAGGGTCATGCGAACGCTCCGAAGGGAAGGGGATGCGCCACGGTCGGCGCACGATGGACAGATCGATTCTAGGCGCGTAGTGTTTGGCGAAATTGCCATATCGCCCACGTTTTCAGCCAATCGCCATGCCTGCCGCTCCGCGCTCGATCCTCGTCCTCGCGTTTCCCCGTGCGCAGTTGCTCGACGTGTCCGGGCCGCTGCAGGTGTTCGCATCCGTCAACGAACTCGCGCAGGAGCGCGGGCGACCCGCACCGTACGCGCCACGTGTCGTCGCCGCGGAGGCGGGGCCGGTCGAGACGTCTTCCGGCCTCGTGGTGATGGCCGACTCGCTGCGCTCGGCCGGGCGGCCCGATACGCTGATCGTGGCCGGCGGCAAGGGCGTGCACGCCGCTTCGCAGGATGCGCGGATGGTGCGGTGGGTCCGGCAGCAGGCGCAGCGCGCGCGACGTGTGGCATCGGTCTGCACCGGCGCGTTCCTGCTCGCCGAGGCCGGCCTGCTCGACGGGCGGCGCGCGGTCACGCACTGGGCGCGCTGCGACGAGTTCTCGGCGCGCTATCCGAACGTGCGCGTCGAGCCCGATCCGATCTTCATCCGCGAAGGCGCGCTGTGGACGTCGGCCGGCGTGACGGCCGGCATCGATCTCGCGCTCGCGCTGGTCGAGGAGGATCTCGGGCGGGCGGTCGCGCTCGACGCCGCGCGCGAGCTCGTCGTGTTCCTGAAGCGGCCGGGCGGGCAGGCGCAGTTCAGCACGATGTTATCGATGCAGCGTACCGACGACCGCTTCGGTGAACTCCATGCTTGGATCGCCGAGCACCTGACGGCCGACCTGTCGGTGCCGGCGCTCGCCGGGCGCGTCAGCATGAGCGAGCGCAGCTTCGTGCGTCACTATCGTGCGGAAACCGGCCGCACGCCCGCGCGCGCGGTCGAGCAGATTCGCGTCGAGGCCGCGCAGCGTCTGCTCGGCGAAACCGCGTGGCCCGTCAAGCGGATCGCCACTCGGTGCGGATTCGGCTCGGAAGAGACGCTGCGGCGCAGTTTCGTGCGCGTGCTCGGCGTGTCGCCGCAGGGCTATCGCGAGCGGTTCGTGCGGTAACGTGCCGGCGAACGGCGAACGGCGAACGGCGAACGGCGAACGGCGAACGGCGAACGGCGAACGGCGAACGGCGAACGGCGAACGGCGAACGGCGAACGCGCCGCGCATGGCGACCGGAGACGGAGCCGCCGCGTCTGGAGCTGCACGAATCCGCATCACTTTCCAGTCCGAAGCGCTGTAACTATTCGGAGGCGGCAAACAATAGACGGGGGCTTGTGCCGCGCGGGTTGCGCGCTCTATTCTGTTCCGTTGGCGATTCGAAGGGGGCGCAGCATGGACCGCATTCAGGCAATGGAAGTTTTCACCCGCGTGGTCGACGCGAACAGCTTCACGCGCGCGGCCGACACGCTCGCGATGCCGCGCGCGTCGGTGACGACCATCATCCAGAATCTCGAGGCGCTGCTCGGAGTGCGTCTGATGCACCGGACGACGCGCCGGCTGTCGCTGACGCCGGAGGGCGCCGCGTATTACGAGCATTGCATGAAGATCATCTCGGAGATCGCGGAAGCCGACGCGAGTTTCCAGACCGGCAACCGCAAGCCGAGCGGCGTGCTGCGCGTCCACATGCCGAGTTCGCTCGGGCGGCGCGTCGTGTTGCCGGCGCTGTCGGTCTTCCGGCAGCGTTATCCGGACATCACGCTCGACCTCGGCTTGTCGGACCGCTACGTGGATCCGGTCGAGGAGGGCATCGATTGCATGATCCGGGTCGGGCCGCTCGAGGATTCGTCGATGGTCGCGCGGCGGATCGGGATGCTCAAGCGCGTGACCTGCGCGTCGCCCGACTATCTGGCGCGTCGCGGCGAGCCTCAGGAGATCGCCGACCTGGCCGACCATCATGCGGTGAATTTCCGCGCGAGCCACGGTGCACGGGCGATTCCGTGGGTGTTCATGATCGAGGGCAAGCCGGTCGAGGTGCGGATGAACGGCAGCGTCACCGTCAACGATTCGGATGCGTACGTGACGTGCGGGCTCGAAGGGTTCGGGATGATCCAGCCGACGCTGTTCATGGTGCTGCCGCACCTGCGCGACGGCTCGCTGGTCGAGGTGCTGCCCGACTGCAATCCGAAGCCCAAGCCGATCTCGATCGTGTATCCGCACAACCGGCATCTGTCGCAGAAGGTGCGCGTGTTCGCGGACTGGATCGCGGAGCTGTTCGAGTCGACGCCGGCGCTGGAGGGCGGGGAGAACTGGCGGGGGAAGGTGCGGGCGGAGGCGATGGAGGAGCGCGGGTCGGTGGTGGCGTAACGAGTGGAACGCGCGCGCCTGACGGACAGGCGACGCGCGAATCCGCGTACACCCGGATGATGCAATGAAAAAAGCCGCTGATCCTTTCGGAACAGCGGCTTTTCGCATTTGGTGGCGAATCAGGGACTCGAACCCCGGACCTGCGGATTATGATTCCGTCGCTCTAACCGACTGAGCTAATTCGCCGAAGACTTGAATTATGTAGATGTACCGCCGGGCTGTCAACACCTTTTTTCACTTTCCTGAAAAAAGGTGCCGGGGCCGGCCCCGGCGCGGGTTGCGGGCGGGGATGCCGCCCGCGCCCGACCTACCTCAATCCTGCGCGTAGATGTTCGAGTCCTTCGTCTCCTTGACGAACAGCAGGCCGATCACGAACGTGGCCAGCGCGATCACGATCGGATACCAGAGCCCCGAGTAGATGTCGCCCTTCGCCGCGACGATCGCGAACGCGGTCGCCGGCAGGAAGCCGCCGAACCAGCCGTTGCCGATGTGATAGGGCAGCGACATCGACGTGTAGCGGATCCGCGTCGGGAACATCTCGACCAGCATCGCGGCGATCGGGCCGTAGACCATCGTCACGTAGATCACGAGGATCGTCAGGATCACGATCGTCATCGGCCAATTGAGCTGCGCCGGGTCGGCCTTCGCCGGGTAGCCGGCCGCCTTCAGCGTGGACGCGAGCGTCTTGTCGAACGCCGCGCCCTGCGCCTTCGCGTCGGCCGCCTTGCCGTCATACGCGGGGATCACCGTATCGCCGACCTTGATCTGCGCGGTCGCGCCAGCCGGCGCCGCGACGTTCTCGTAGTTCAGGCCGGCCTTCGCGAGCGCGCTCTTCACGATGTCGCACGAGCTCGTGAACTTCGACGTGCCCACCGGGTTGAACTGGAACGAGCAGGTGGCCGGATCGGCGAGGACCGTGATCGGCGCCTTCTGCGTCGCGAGTTCGAGCTGCGGGTTCGCGTAGTGCGTGAGCGCCTTGAACAGCGGGAAGTAGGTGAGTGCCGCGATCAGGCAGCCCGCGAGGATGATCGGCTTGCGGCCGATCTTGTCCGACAGCGAACCGAAGAACAGGAAGAACGGTGTGCCGATCAGGAGTGCGATCGCGATCAGGATGTTCGCGCTGGCACCGTCGACCTTCAGCGTCTGCGTGAGGAAGAACAGTGCATAGAACTGGCCCGTGTACCACACGACGGCCTGGCCGGCCGTCAGGCCGATGAGCGCGAGGATCACGATCTTCAGGTTCTTCCACTGGCCGAACGCTTCGGTCAGCGGCGCCTTCGACGTCTTGCCTTCCGCCTTGATGCGCAGGAACACCGGCGATTCGTTCAGCTGCATCCGGATCCACACCGACACCGCGAGCAGCAGGATCGACGCGACGAACGGCACGCGCCAGCCCCAGCTGCCGAACGCTTCCTCGCCGATGAACGTGCGCACGCCGAGGATCACGAGCAGCGACAGGAACAGGCCGAGGGTCGCGGTCGTCTGGATCCACGCGGTATAGAAGCCCCGACGGTTCGCCGGCGCATGCTCGGCGACGTAGGTCGCCGCGCCGCCGTACTCGCCGCCGAGCGCGAGGCCCTGCAGCAGCCGCATCGCGATGAAGATCACGGGCGCCGCGATGCCGATCGATGTGTAGCCGGGCAGGAAGCCGACCACGAAGGTCGAGATGCCCATGATCACGATCGTCACGAGGAACGTGTGCTTGCGGCCGACGAGGTCGCCGAGCCGGCCGAACACGATCGCGCCGAACGGACGCACGGCGAAGCCCGCCGCGAAGCCGAGCAGCGTGAAGATGAATGCGGCGGTCGGATTGACCCCGGAGAAGAAGCTCTTGCTGATGTAGGCCGCGAGTGATCCGGCCAGGTAAAAGTCGTACCACTCGAACACGGTGCCGAGCGACGACGCGAAGATGACCTTCTTCTCTTCGCCCGTCATCGGCGAGTGCGAAATTTGCTCGCCTAACGTTGCCATGAATCGTCTCCAAGTCCCTTGATATAGATATGCGGCCGCCTTGGGTGGGCGGGCCTGTCGACGATTATTGGCACGGAAACTTACGGCGCACTGACTCGCGGGCACAAATCGACTGCGCGTTAACCCGCGCCGAATCGGTCGTTTCACGTTCCGATCGTGTCGCGATCGGGTGGTAAAGCGCCGGCTTCGATGTGATCGCGGTGCGGGACGGACTCGCGCGTATCAGGATTGGTCCGGCGCGGTGTCTGACAGCGGCAGGCTGATGCGCACGAGCGTGCCCGCGAGGCGAGGTGCGCTTTGGTAGACGTGATCGTCGAGCGTCAGCGTGCCGCCGTGCTGGGCGGCGATCTCGCGCACGATCGCAAGTCCGAGCCCGCTGCCGTCGCCTTCGCGGCCGAGGATCCGGTAGAAGCGTTCGACCACGCGGTCGCGTTCCGCGGCCGGGATGCCGGGCCCGGTGTCCTCGACTTCGAGATGCACGCGCCGCGCCGCACGCTCGGCCCGCACGCGCACGGTGATGCGGCCGCCTTCGGGCGTGTAGCGGATTGCGTTGTCGACCAGGTTGCCGAGCATCTCGCGCAGCATCACGGGATTGCCGTCGACCTCGAGCGGCGCGTCGTCCTCCGGGCCTTCGTAGCCGAGGTCCATGCGCTTCGCGAGCGCGGCCTGCACCCAGTCGCGCACCGTGCGGCGTGCCAGCGCGGCGATCTCGACCGGCTCGAACGTCAGCCCGCTCGCGCGGTTCTCGGCGCGCGCGAGCGCGAGCAGTTGCGTGACGAGTCGCCCGGCCTGCTCGGAGCTCGTCGCGATCTGTTCGAGCGAACGCTGCACGTCGGCCGGCACGGGGTGGCGCAACGCGAACTCGGCCTGGGTGCGCAGCCCCGCGAGCGGCGTCTTCATCTGGTGCGCGGCATCGGCGATGAAGCGCTTCTGCAGCGCCATGCTCTGTTCGAGACGCGCGAGCAGGTCGTTGAACGACGTGACGAGCGGCTCGATCTCGGGCGGCGCGCGCTGCGCCTCGACGGGCGACAGGTCGTCGGGCCGCCGTGCACGGATGTGCGCCTGCAGCGCGTTGAGCGGCGCGAGCCCTCGCGACAGCCCGAACCAGACGAGCAGGATGGCGAGCGGCAGGATCACGAACTGCGGCAGGATCACGCCCTTGATGATGTCGTTCGCGAGCGCGTTGCGCTTGTCGAGCGTCTCGCCGACCTGCACGAGCACGGGCTGCGTGCTGTTCGACTCGGGCAGCGCGACGGTCGTATACGCGACGCGCACGTCGTTGCCGCGCAGCAGGTCGTCGCGAAATACGACGACGCCCGGCGGCGGGCGGTCCTCGTCGCGCGGCAGCGGCATGTCGGCCTCGCCCGCGACCAGCTCGCCGCGCGTGCCCAGCACCTGGAAGTAAACGCTGTCGACGTTGTCCGCGCGCAGGAAGTCGCGCGTCTGCTGCGGCAGCGTCAGCTCGGCGACGCCGTTGACCGGATGGATCTGCCGCGCGAGCACGTACGCGTTGGTCTCGAGCGCGCGGTCGAACGGGCCGTTCGCGATCGTCTTCGCGACGAGATAGGTGACGGCGATGCTCATCGGCCACAGCAGCAGGAGCGGCGCGAGCATCCAGTCGAGGATTTCGCCGAACAGCGAGCGCGGACGCGCGGCCTCGGACGTGTCGGTTTCGTCGGGCGGCGCGAACGGGTTCTCGTAGCGCGCGTCGCGCGCGACGTCGGCGGCGGACGGTTGATCGCCGGTCGGATGGCGGGAATGGGCCGGCGTGGCCATCGCGGCGACGGCCGGGGTCAGCGCAGCGGCGTGCCGGCCGCCGCGGACTGGGGCGCGGCCGAGTCGGCCGGCGCCGCGGGCGCGACTTTCTCGAGGCAGTAGCCGAGGCCGCGCACGGTGGAAATCCGCACACCGCTCGGCTCGATCTTCTTGCGCAGCCGGTGCACGTACACTTCGATCGCGTTGTTGCTGACTTCCTCGCCCCATTCGCACAGATGGTCGACGAGCTGCTCCTTCGACACGAGCCGGCCGATGCGCTGCAGCAGCACTTCGAGCAGCCCGAGCTCGCGCGCGGACAGATCGAGCACGCGGTCGTTCGCATAGGCGATGCGGCCGACCTGGTCGAACGCGAGCGAGCCGTGGCGCACGACGGTTGGGCCGCCGCCCGCGCCGCGCCGGGTCAGCGCGCGCACGCGCGCCTCGAGCTCGTTGAGCGCGAACGGCTTCGCCATGTAGTCGTCCGCGCCGAGGTCGAGCCCCTTCACGCGCTCGTCGACGCTGTCGGCGGCGGTCAGGATCAGCACGGGGAGATTGGAATTGCGCGCGCGCAGGCGCTTGAGCACGTCGAGCCCGGACATCTTGGGCAGCCCGAGATCGAGGATCAGCAGGTCGAAGGACTGCATCGACAGCGCGGTATCGGCCTCGACGCCGCTCTTCACGTGGTCGACGGCATAGCCCGATTGGCGGAGTGACCGGGTGAGGCCGTCCGCGAGTATGCTGTCGTCTTCGGCGATGAGAATTCGCATGTTGCTGACCGATGGCCGGCGGGGCGTTCGCGCCGGCGCGGCTGTCTCCGAAGTTATCCGTGTACAACGCAGCCTGCATTGCGGGCTTGCATAAAACACTGTTTTTTTATACAGTGTCTGCATTCGTGGGCAGCGCTTGAAAGCGGGCGCGCCTCTGACAGACGCTGCTCATCATAGCAAAGGACGATTCATGGAAGATAGCAAGAAGGGCTCCGGGATGACCGCCGAGAAGAGCAAGGCGCTGGCGGCCGCGCTCGCGCAGATCGAGAAGCAGTTCGGCAAGGGGTCGATCATGCGGATGGGCGACGGCGAAGCGGCCGAAGACATCCAGGTCGTCTCCACGGGCTCGCTGGGTCTCGATATCGCGCTCGGCGTCGGCGGCCTGCCGCGCGGCCGGGTGGTCGAGATCTACGGTCCGGAATCGTCCGGTAAAACCACGCTCACGCTGCAGGTCATCGCCGAACTGCAGAAGCTGGGCGGCACGGCAGCCTTCATCGACGCCGAGCACGCGCTCGACGTTCAATATGCAGCGAAGCTCGGCGTGAACGTGCCGGAGCTGCTGATCTCGCAGCCGGACACCGGCGAGCAGGCGCTTGAAATCACCGACGCGCTGGTACGCTCGGGCTCGATCGACATGATCGTCATCGACTCGGTCGCGGCGCTCGTGCCGAAGGCCGAAATCGAAGGCGAGATGGGCGACTCGCTGCCGGGCCTGCAGGCTCGCCTGATGTCGCAGGCACTGCGCAAGCTGACGGGCACGATCAAGCGCACGAACTGCCTCGTGATCTTCATCAACCAGATCCGGATGAAGATCGGCGTGATGTTCGGCAACCCGGAAACCACGACGGGCGGCAACGCGCTCAAGTTCTATTCGTCGGTGCGTCTGGATATCCGCCGCATCGGTTCGATCAAGAAGAACGACGAGGTGATCGGCAACGAAACCCGCGTGAAGGTCGTCAAGAACAAGGTGTCGCCGCCGTTCCGCGAAGCGATCTTCGACATCCTGTACGGCGAAGGCATTTCGCGTCAGGGCGAGATCATCGATCTCGGCGTGCAGGCGAAGATCGTCGACAAGGCGGGTGCCTGGTACAGCTATAACGGCGAGAAGATCGGCCAGGGCAAGGACAACGCGCGTGAATTCCTGCGCGAGAATCCGGAAATCGCACGCGAGATCGAAAACCGCATTCGCGAATCGCTCGGCGTTGCCGCCATGCCCGATGGTGCAAGGGTCGACGAAGCCGAGGCGATGGACGAAGAAGAGTGATGGTCGGGCGCCGAGGTCAGGCTGGCGAACCGGAACCGAGCGACGCGTCCGACACGGCGGGTCGCTCCGGCCCGCAAGCCGAATCCTCGGGGGCCAACCGGCGGAGCGCGGGCAGTCATGCCGCGGGCCGTACCGCGACGAGGGCATCCGAGGATGCCCTCGTTTCGTTTGAGATGACCGTGCCGGTCGATCCATTCGACGACGACGAATCGTTCGACGCGCACGACCGGTCGCGCCGTCGCGTGTCCGGTGTCAACTTTCCGGGCGAGCGCGCGGCTGATGTGTCTGCGTCGGTCAAGGAAGATGTGTATACGCGCAGCAGCCAGCATCCGCGTCGCACGCGCCGTGCGTCCGGCGGTTCAGGCGACGCTGCTTCCGGCGACGAATCCGGTGCCACCGAGCGCAAGTCGTCGAAACCGCCGCGTTCGCTGAAGGGCCGCGCGCTCGGCTATTTGTCCCGGCGCGAGTACAGCCGGGCCGAACTCGCGCGCAAGCTCGCGCCGTACGTCGGTGAGGACGAATCCGTCGAGCCGGTGCTCGATGCACTGGAAAAGGAAGGCTGGCTGTCCGACGCACGCTTTGCCGAGAGCCTCGTGCATCGCCGCGCATCGCGCGTCGGCGTCGCGCGCATCGTCAGCGAACTGAAGCGTCATGCGGTTGGCGACAGTCTCGTCGAGGAAGTGAATGCGCAATTGCGCGAGACCGAGTGGGCACGCGCGCAGGCCGTCTGGCGCAAGAAATTCGGTGCACTGCCGCAAACGCCCGCCGAGCGCGCGAAGCAGGCGCGCTTCCTTGCCGCGCGCGGCTTCTCGAGCTCGACCATCGTGAAGTTGCTGAAGGTCGGCGACGATTTCTCGATCGACGACTGACCGGTCCGGTCGCGCGCGCTGCGCGCGATTTTGCTGCAATGCAACCGTTTCCGGACAGGCGGGAATACCCGCCGTCGCGGCCGGATGCCTCAAATACCCAATATGCTAAAATCCACGGGTTTTCCTCTTCGGCCTCAACCTCCAGCATGCCGCTATCCGAGCCCGTGCCCCGTCAGTTGCGACATCGACGCGCAATCCGAGCGGAAGCCTACGAGCGCGGCGACGGCTTGTGGGACATCGAAGCCTGCCTGACCGACCACAAGCCGCGCGACGTCGCGCTTGCGTCGGGCATCCGGCCCCAAGGCCTGCCGATCCACGAACTCTGGCTGCGCGTGACTATCGATCGTGACCTCAACGTCGTCGACGCCGAAGCGTCTTCGGAGTGGGTTCCCTATCCCGGTCACTGTCAATCCGCCCCTCCCGCCTATCGGGCCCTCATCGGGCTCAATCTCTTCCGCAATTTCCGCCGCAACGCGAACCGGCTGCTCGCCGGCGTCGCTGGCTGTTCCCATCTCACCGAACTGTGTGCCGTGCTGCCGACGGCAGCGATCCAGGCGTTCGCCGGTGACGTGTGGAACGTGCGCGAGGAGGGAGGCGAAGGACCGGACCATGACGGCGAGCACGCCGAACCGCCTTTCCAGCTCGGTCGCTGCCGGGCGTTGCGGTTCGACGGCGAGGTCGTGCGGCAGTACTACCCGCGCTGGTATGGCACGAACCGGCCGGACTTGCCCGGTGAGGGCAGCACGAAGGAATGAACGGAAATCATTCGAAGAAGCGTCTTAAGCGACATTTCATCCAACTCTCAGACTGAAGGGAATCACGCATGAAGATTCACGAGTACCAGGGTAAGGAAATCCTGCGGAAATTCGGAGTCGCGGTACCGCGCGGCAAGCCGGCGTTCTCGGTTGAAGAGGCCGTCAAGGTGGCAGAAGAGCTGGGCGGCCCGGTGTGGGTCGTGAAGGCTCAGATTCACGCGGGTGGCCGTGGCAAGGGCGGTGGCGTGAAGGTGGCGAAGTCGATCGAGCAGGTTCGCGAATACGCGAATCAGATCCTCGGCATGCAGCTCGTCACGCACCAGACCGGTCCGGAAGGCCAGAAGGTCAACCGTCTGATGATCGAAGAAGGCGCCGACATCAAGCAGGAACTATACGTCAGCCTCGTCGTTGATCGCGTGTCGCAAAAGATCGTTCTGATGGGTTCGAGCGAAGGCGGCATGGACATCGAAGAAGTTGCCGAAAAGCACCCGGAACTGATCCACAAGGTCATCGTCGAGCCGTCGACGGGCCTGCTCGACGCGCAGGCCGACGACCTCGCCGCGAAGATCGGCGTGCCGGCTGCTTCGATTCCGCAAGCGCGCGCGATCCTGCAAGGCCTGTACAAGGCATTCTGGGAAACGGACGCGTCGCTGGCTGAAATCAACCCGCTGAACGTCTCCGGCGACGGCAAGGTCATCGCACTCGACGCGAAGTTCAACTTCGACTCGAACGCGCTGTTCCGTCATCCGGAAATCGTCGCGTACCGCGATCTGGACGAAGAAGACCCGGCTGAAATCGAAGCATCGAAGTTCGACCTCGCATACATCTCGCTCGACGGCAACATCGGCTGTCTCGTGAACGGCGCAGGCCTCGCGATGGCGACGATGGACACGATCAAGCTGTTCGGCGGCGAGCCGGCGAACTTCCTGGACGTCGGCGGTGGCGCGACGACCGAGAAGGTTACCGAAGCGTTCAAGCTGATGCTGAAGAACCCGGACCTGAAGGCGATCCTCGTGAACATCTTCGGCGGCATCATGCGCTGCGACGTGATCGCGGAAGGCGTGATCGCCGGTTCGAAGGCCGTGAACCTGAACGTGCCGCTCGTCGTGCGCATGAAGGGCACGAACGAGGACCTCGGCAAGAAGATGCTGGCCGATTCGGGCCTGCCGATCATCTCGGCGGACAGCATGGAAGAGGCTGCGCAGAAGGTCGTCGCGGCTGCCGAAGGCAAGTAACGCTATCGAATACGCATGGCGGCGCGGCAGATACGCGACGCCAATCGAACAGAGGTCAAAATACATGTCGATTCTGATCAACAAGGACACGAAGGTCATCACGCAGGGCATTACCGGCAAAACCGGTCAGTTCCATACGCGCGCCTGCCGTGAATATGCAAACGGCCGCGAAGCATTCGTCGCGGGCGTGAACCCGAAGAAGGCCGGCGAAGACTTCGAAGGCATTCCGATCTACGCGAGCGTCAAGGAAGCGAAGGCAGAAACCGGCGCGACCGTTTCGGTCATCTACGTTCCGCCGGCAGGCGCAGCCGCTGCGATCTGGGAAGCGGTCGAAGCCGACCTGGATCTCGCGATCTGCATCACGGAAGGCATTCCCGTCCGTGACATGATCGAAGTGAAGGACCGCATGCGCCGCGAAGGCCGCAAGACGCTGCTGCTCGGACCGAACTGCCCGGGCACGATCACGCCGGACGAGCTGAAGATCGGCATCATGCCGGGTCACATCCACCGCAAGGGCCGCATCGGCGTCGTGTCGCGTTCGGGCACGCTGACGTATGAAGCCGTTGCACAGCTGACGGCGCTGGGCCTCGGCCAGTCGTCGGCAGTCGGCATCGGCGGCGACCCGATCAACGGTCTGAAGCACATCGACGTCATGAAGATGTTCAACGACGATCCGGATACGGACGCGGTCGTGATGATCGGCGAGATCGGCGGTCCGGACGAAGCCAACGCCGCTCAGTGGATCAAGGACAACATGAAGAAGCCGGTCGTCGGCTTCATCGCTGGCGTCACGGCGCCTCCGGGCAAGCGCATGGGCCACGCCGGCGCGCTGATCTCGGGCGGTGCGGATACGGCCGAAGCGAAGCTGGAAATCATGGAAGCGTGCGGCATCACCGTCACGCGCAACCCGTCGGAAATGGGTCGCCTGCTGAAGAAGGCGCTGTAATTTCCGCGTGGTTCGTCCTGCAAAAAACGCCGGCCTTGCCGGCGTTTTTTGTTATGCTCTCGCAATGAATTTGTAAGCCACCGGCATGCGCGATGCATGTCCCGGCGTTCACCCGGCACGTCTGTCCGACAGCCGTTACCCCGCACCCGATACCGCTCATGCTTGAATTCCTGACCTCGCTCCACTGGGGCGCGGTGTTTCAGATCGTCATCATCGACATCCTCCTCGGCGGCGACAACGCGGTCGTGATCGCGCTCGCGTGCCGCAACCTGCCGGCCAACCAGCGGCTGCGCGGCGTCGTGTGGGGCACGGCCGGCGCGATCCTGCTGCGGGTCGCGCTGATCGCGTTCGCGGTCGTGCTGCTCGACGTCCCGTTCCTGAAGTTCGGCGGCGGCCTGCTGCTGTTGTGGATCGGCGTCAAGCTGATGGCGCCCGACGCCGACGCGCACGACAACGTGAAGCCGGCCGACCGGCTGTGGGACGCGGTGAAGACGATCGTGATCGCCGACGCCGTGATGAGCCTCGACAACGTGATCGCGATCGCCGGCGCGGCCGAGCAGGCCGATCCGTCTCACCGGCTGGCGCTGGTGATCTTCGGGCTCGTCGTCAGCGTGCCGATCATCGTGTGGGGCAGCACGCTGGTGCTGAAGCTGCTCGATCGGTTCCCGATCGTCGTGGCGCTCGGCGCCGGGCTGCTGGGCTGGATCGCCGGCGGGCTGATGGTGCACGACCCGGTCGGCGACCGCTGGCCGGTGCTCGATACGCCGGCGGCGATCTACGGCGCGAGCATCGCCGGCGCGCTGTTCGTCGTCGCCACCGGTTACGCGCTCCGGCGACGCCGCAGCGCCACGCACGCGTGACGTTGGCCGTCCGGCCGACTGCCGGGGCCGCGGCCCGCTGGCTACGATCGAAACGCCTGCCTGATTCGGCAGGCGTTTTTCGTTTCCGGAGCCAGTCATGTTCGAAGCCTTTTCCGTTTCCATGTTCCGTCGCATCGCCGCCGATCTGCGGCGCGCGAGCCGGCCGTTGCCGCGCTGCCGGCCGGCCGGCTTCACGCTGATCGAGCTGATGATCGTGCTCGCGATCGTCGGCGTGATCGCGGCCTATGCGATTCCCGCGTACCAGGATTACCTCGCGCGGTCGCGTGTCGGCGAGGGGCTCGCGCTTGCTTCGTCCGCACGGCTCGCAGTTGCCGACAACGCCGCGAGCGGCGCGGGCCTCGACGGCGGCTACAGCCCGCCGGCCGCTACCCGCAACGTCGAATCCGTCGCCATCGACGGCGACACCGGCCAGATCACGGTGGCGTTCACCGCCCGAGTCGCCGCGGCCGGCGCGAATACGCTCGTCCTGGTGCCGTCCGCCCCGGACAAGGCCGACACGCCAACCGCGCGCGTGCCGCTGAAAAAGGGCGCGATGCAGGCGGGTGCGATCGCGTGGGAGTGCTTTGCCGCCGGCAAGTCTGCGTCGTCGCTTCCGGCGCCGGGCGCGGGCCCGTTGCCGGCGGAGGCCGCGACTTTGCCCGCACAATATGCGCCCGCGGAGTGCCGCGCGTAGTGTCGGGGGCATGCCGGCAAGTCCGTGGCCGCGTGCGCGGCGCGGCGCCCGCCGGCCGGCTGCGCCCGCCCCGGCGCGTGGGCGATGGCACGACGGGTCCGCACAGAGGGGGGAAAGTTTTGTATAGTGCGCCGGTTGCTGACATCCGGTTCGCTCATGCCTTCTACTTTTTCTCGTTCGTTGCCGCTCGTTGCGCTGGCTGTCGCCCTGATCGTGCCGTACTCGATCACGAATCACACGTATCCGATCCCGACCTTCTATTCCGAGTTTGCCGCGCTGGTGCTGTATCTGCTGGTGGGGCTCTCCGTCGTGCTGCTCGCACGCACGGGCCGCCCGGCCGAGCCGTTCGCCGCGCCGGCCGCGTTCGTCGCGCCGCTGGGGTTCGCGGCGGTGCTGATCGCGCAGGTCGCGCTCATGCCGCTCAAGGTGCCGTCGATGAACTGGCTGGCGGTCGGCTACCTGGCCGCCGCGCTGGTCGCGATGCAGGCCGGCTACACGCTCGCGCGCGAGGGGCTCGCCGAAGCCGCCGCGCAAATGATGTCCGGCGCGCTGCTGCTCGGCGGGATGCTCGCAGTCGCGAGCCAGGTCGTGCAGTTGTTCCATCTCGAATCCGCGGTGTCGCCGTTCGTCGTGGTCTACAACATCGCGGTCGATCGCCGTCCGTACGGCAACATGGCACAGGCGAACCACCTGGCGACCTACATCGCGTTCGCGCTCGCGGGCGCGCTGTATCTGGTGCAGACGCGCCGGCTGGCGGTATGGGCCTGGCTCGCGCTGTCGATCGTGCTGTCGGCCGGGCTCGCGCTGACGGTGTCGCGCGGCCCGTGGCTGCAGGTTGCGGTGCTGGTCGTCGCGGGCTTCTGGATGGCGTGGCTCGAGTCGCGCCGCGCGCCGGGCAACCGCCGCGCATGGGTGATGCCGGTCGCGCTCGCGGTGGCCTTCGTCGCGGTGAACGTTGCGGTGCGCTGGGCCAACGTGCATTTCCATCTGGGGCTCGCCGAGTCGGCGGCCGACCGGATGCGCGACGCGGGGCAGATCGCGCCGCGCCTCGCGCTGTGGAAGTACGGGCTCGCGATGTTCCGCGAGCATCCGGTGCTCGGCGTCGGCTGGGGCGAGTTCCCGTCGCACCAGTTCGCGCTCGTGCGCACGCTCGGCGGTGTCGAGATCGCGAACAACTCGCACGACATCTTCATCGACCTGCTCGCGAAGTCCGGCCTCGTCGGCCTCGGCGTGCTCGTCGTCGCGCTCGTGACGTGGTTCGTGCGCGCAGTGCGCGCGCCGCAGTCGAGCTCGCGCGTGTTCGGCCTCGCGCTGATCGGCATCCTGTTGATGCATGCGCTCGTCGAATATCCGCAGCAGTACATGTTCTTCCTGCTGCCGGCGATGTTCGTGATCGGCCTGCTCGAGGTGAAGCCGTTGCGCATCCTGCCGGGGCGCGCGGCGTTCGGGCTGTTCGCGGTGCTGTCGTTCGGCGGCGTGCTGGCGGCGGTGCCCGTGCTGCGCGACTACCAGCGCGCGGAAGTGCTGTATTACGGCAGCGATCCGGCCGCACAGTACCGCGATGCGCCGTCGCTGTTGTTCGGCGCGTGGGGCGATTACGGGGCGGCCACGCTGCTGGCAATTTCGCCGGACAACCTGCCGCTCAAGCTCGTCGCGCATGAGCGCGCGATCGCGCTGCTGCCCGGCGAGACGGTGCTGCGCCGCTATGCGGTGCTGCAGGCGCTGGCCGGTCGCGAAGCCGACGCCCTCGATACAGTCGCGCGCCTGCATGTGTTTGCGAAGGAGTTGAAGGACTGGCCGCAGCAGCTCGCGTCGTTGTACAAGCTGTGCGACCAGCAGCCGGAGCTGAAAGCGTTCAAGGCGGCCGTCGTCGCGAAGTACGGGGAAGTCCCGGCCGAAGCGGACGACGACTCGGACGACGATTCCGAGTGATGCCGCGCCGCGCCGGGCGGGGAATCCCGGTGCTGGTCGGATCGCGGTGAGGCAGGCAAGCGGCGGCGGCCCGGGACGGTGCGGCGATTGCTTCCCGCAGAGAATGGATGCGCACCGAATCCGGCGCGATTCGCGTCAACCATTGTCAAATCACCGCCACGCGCGAGGCGGCGCGTGCACAATGCGCGAAAGCGTTCGCATGCAAGGTCGCCCGGTGTGGGCCGCCGGCGCGAACGCAGCCCCCGGGTCTCCGGGAACCAGCCACGCAGGATCGCGACCTGGCAGCCCCCCGTCGCGCGGCCGTAACGGGGCGCCGGTCCGATGGCCGCGGCGCGGGGGCAATGCATGCGATCCGGCCGGACGATATCGGCCGGCGTGCGGCGCTCATCCAGAACAGTGTTCAAGAACGATATTCGACCATGGCTATTCGCTCGACCTACCTGATCCTGCCCGCCGTCGCCATGCTGTTTTCCGGCTGCGCGATGATGTCGTCCTCGCAGGACAGCAAGCTGACGTGCCACATTCCGCGTGCCGTCTACCCCAATACCGCGAAACCGCTCACGCGTCCCGTCACCGTGCTCGTGCGCGCGCTGATGACGACGTCGGGCGAAGCGCAGAACGTCACCGTGACGACGAGCAGCCGCAATGCGGCGGCAGACCGCGCGGCCGTCGACGCAATGACGCACGCGACCTGCGCGCAGACCGGCGCCACCGCGAATCCGTTCCTGCTCACGCAACCGTTCGTGTTCGAGCCGCGACGCGGCGGGTGACGCGAGGCATCGTGGCCGGTGATGTGTGCGGCCAAGGCCGTCGTGCGGGAGACAGGTCGCTGCGGTCACGCGATCGCCACGATCGCGAACCGCAGCGAGGGCCGGCCACCGAGGCGTCCGGCACGCCGTCAGAAGGTCCGTTTCTTCAGCGTATAGGCATGCAGCCAGTACAGCGTGTTGGTCTGCGCGTCGAAGTAGCCGCCCTGTGCGGTCTTGTCGGTCGATTTATTCCACGATTTGCCGGCGTCGGTGCTGCTGAACGTCAGGTCGATCGGTGCGCCGCCGCCGGTGCCGCCGCTTCCGGAGTTCGGATCGGTTGCATAGACGAGCAGGAGGCCATTGCGACCGATGCTCATGCTGTCGAGTGTGAGCTTCTCGTCGAACGTGCGCAGTTGCTGTACGGCCTCGGGATGGTCGTTCGTCCACGTCGAAATGGCGCCCGTCCGATGGCCGTTGTCGCCACCCTCGCCGTTTTGCGGTTTGTCGAGATGCGACAGCGTGTACAGAGAATAACGTGATCCTGATTCCGGCGTGGCGGGCGTGGTGTCGAGCGCAGTGACGACCTGGCCTGGCAGCACCGTATCTGTCACGAATGCGTGCTGGCCCCAGTCGAGCCTGTCGACCACGCTGTGGCCCGGTGCTTCGGCAGTCGGTGCGACATAGTAGGCGATCCGCAGAACACCATCTGGGCCGAGGCTGATGGCATTGAATTCCTGGCGCGTCTCGCTGCCGACGTGTGAATCGGCCGGCACGTCGATCGCCTGCCACGTGTTTCCGCCGTCCGCAGTTCGCCATATGCGGGGACCCCAGCCAGCCGCGTAGCCACGCTGCGGATCGAGAAAGAGCAGGCGGCCGATGTTCTGGCTTTCGGGCCACTGAAGTTGCGACCATGTCTGGCCGCCATTACTCGATTTCCACAGCTTGGTGATTTGCGGCGCGTCGCCGCCTTGCGCCTCGCGAGCCTTGTAGTTCATCCATGACGTGCTGATGAACTGAACGGTCCAGTCCGGCGAGTACCACCAGGCGGCCTCCTGGCCGACTTGCTGGAAATGGCGTTTCATCCCGCCGTCGATGGTGCCGCGGAAGAAGCTGATCGTCATGCGGTTCAGCAACTCGCCGGTGTCGTTCATCCATGCTTCGGTCGGCTCGGGCCGCTGCGGCTCGTTCGATTCGGCCTGGGGCTTGAACGTCACTTCGGGGTTGGCGAGCTTGACGCTCATCACGTCATTGCCCCTGATGCGGAAGTTGCCGCCGCCATACGGCGCGTCGTCCCGCATGAAGTTTGTCGAAATCGTCTCCCAGCCCGTCGTCATGTTTACGTACCCGTATGTTGCAATGGCCAGGGCAACGAGGCCACCGGCGATCCATTTCCAGCGCTTGTGTTTTCGCATGTCACTTTTTCAGCAAACGTTCGAGCGCGCGGTTAACCTCGTCGGCCGCATCGGAACCCCATTCGCGTGCCTTGTCGGCGGCGTCCGAGCCCCACTCGCGTGCCTTGTCGACCGCGTCATTGCTCCATTCGCGCGCTTTTGCCTTGGCGACGGGTATGCCCGCGTCGATTGCCTGTTTGCGCGTGCGCTCGTCGGCCCATTCCTCTATGTTCGGCCGCCTGCCGATCTTGATGAGATCCGAGACCGGCAGGCCGGCCAGCCCTCCATCCAGATACGCCAATGGGTGAGTGACAAAGGCGAAGGTCTTGAACGTCTCTCCGTTCTTGTCCAGCTCCAGTTCGTATCGCTTCACCTGCATCGAGAGCTTGCCGTTTCCCGGTTTCGCGCTTTTGAATGCGATCTGGTTTCCCTGCATGTTCTGATACAGCCCGATCTCGATGTATTTCTGAAGCCACCACCGCGCGTTATCCAGCCATTTCTTTCCCTTTATCGTGAGGGCGGGATAGAGATTGGCGCCGTAATCCGAGCAATAGTAGTAGCCGTAACTCACATAGTAATCGGGCGGCTTATGCCCGCACCCGATATGACGCATCATGAAATTGCCGTGGCGGGACCAGTCCGAATCGATGCTTTTCGGTTTGATCAGCTCCTCTCGCCGATGCAGCAGTTCATGCACGACTTTCTTGTCTTTCCACGGATCCCATGACGTTGCGAATTTCTTGACGGTCTCCCATGCGCTCGACACGCTGACCTTCTCGACCGTTTCCCAGTATTCGCCGTGAAGCGGCAGGTAGTAGAACGGGCAAGTACCAATGATGGAATCTGCCGCCGGCGTGACAAGCTTGTCGCAGATCTGGATAGCCACCTTTGGCCGATCCTTGTACCCCGTCGGCGTCAGCATCCCCGCGCCGGCACCCAGCACGTTGTCCTTCTGTTGCACGTCAGCCATTCGATTTCCCCAAAAACTTGACGATGACGTCATGCGGCACGTGGCTCTGCGTGAGCCCCGTCTCGCCTGCCGCGTTGGTGACGCCTTCCGAGATCAGCGTGCCGTTCGAGAACATCTGGTATCGCGTGTTCGCGACCGGAATGTCGGTGCCGGCCCAGTGCGCGATGAACGCCTGGTCGTAGTTGCCGCTCGAGTTCGGCAGCGTCGGCAGGGTTTGCGACAGGTGCGTGGGGCCGTCGAACACGTGCTGTGCCCCCTTGATGTCGATCTTGCCGGGTGCGTGCACCTCGATGTTGCCGTCCGCGATGCGGATGTAGGCGCCGCCGGACGTCAGCAGGATTTCCTTCGCCGCCGCGCCTTCGATCGACTGCGTGGCCGCCACCAGTTTCAGCGCCTTCTGCGCAGTCAGTTCGATGTTGTCCGCGTGCGCCTGGATTTCCACCTTGCCCTTGCCGGCGAACAGCTTCATGCCTGCGTTTTGCGCGAACAGGCTGATCCGGTCGAGGACGCTCGCGATCAGCGACTTCCCGGCAGCGACGTGCGTGCTTTGTCCGCTGACGACGTTGACGTGCTGGTCCGCAGCGAACTGCACGGATTGCTGCGTCGACAGCGCGATGCCGGCCGGGCTGCCGAACAGCATCACGGGTTCCTTGAATGCATTGGCGCTGCCGGTTCCGCCGCCGCCGGTTCGCCCGCCCGACGCGCCGCCGCTCACGCCGTTCTGCGTCGCGTCACTGAACTGCTTGAGCGCCAAGTGGCCGGGGGCGAGCGACTCGCCCTGATGCTGCGCGCTGACCTCTGACATCGCTTCCATCAGGCCTTCCGCCCTGACGAGCTGCTGTTGCGTTTCCTTTACGTCGAGGGGTTGGCTCGCCAGCTGTTTCGGATGCGTCGTGACGTACAGGCCGCGGTTCGCTCGAACCGCGCCGAACGCGTCGGAGCGCAGGTCGAAGCCGCTGCCGAGATAGCTGGCTCGGTTGTTGCCCGTATGGTCGATCAGGTAGCCCAGGTGCAGGTGGGTGTTGGCCTGGCTGCTGTACAGGTGCACGCGATTCTGCGCCGTCGCGTCGTCGAGCACCAATTGGTTGTAGCCGGCGCCTGAATATTCCTTGGACCGGTATCCGGACAGGATCCCGTTGCTGTGCCATTGCGGACTGGTCGCGCCGTTGTACAGCTTTCCGACGACGATCGGACGATCGCAGTCGCCGCCGAGGAAATCGACCAGCACTTCCTCGCCGCTGCGATGGGGGTGAACGGCGCCATAGCCATTGCCCGAATCCGACGCGACGGCGCGCAGCCAGCACGAGGCCTTCTCGTCGCCGTCGTTGAGACGATCCCAGTGGAAGCGGACCTTGATGCGGTTGAGTTCGTCGGTATGGACTTCCTCGCCTTGCGGCGCGACGACGATCGCCGATTGCAGATGCATCGGCGGCTTCGGATGCTCGAACGGGCTGCGGAACGGCACCGTCGTGCGCTGCGCTTCGATGCTGACCTGGAAAATGCCCTCGCTGCCGTCCGGATGCCGGACGTGCAGGTCCGCGCCGCCGGCCCGCATGAGATCGTCGATTTCGGTCTGCAGGCTGTGCGGGAACCTGGCCTGTCGATCGCCCACGGGCAGGTTGTTGGCGATGCGCCAGACCGTCTCGATCACGGCGAAGCGGCGCTGGCCGGCATCGTCCTTGTCGTGTTCGGGGTGATCGGCGAGCTCGAACGTGCGTCCGGCATCCATGCGCCGGACGCCGCCGATGCCGTGAAAACGCTTCGCAAGCGACTCCTGCTCCTCCATCCAGATCTTCGACAGATGGTCGCCGCGAGACTGTCCGGGGTACGTGTAGGCGCCGGTGTATTCGTAGACTTCGAGCTGCTGAGGCAGGTCGCCCTGGTTCGCGATCGTCGGCGTGTGGGTTGCCTTCGGATTCGACGCAGTGGGTGGCTGCTTGTAGTCGAACGTGCGCGTCGTGCGCTCGACGCTGCGCAGCGTGCGCGTACCGGAGAACTGGACGAGCGTGTCGGCCTCGTCGTGCGCGCCGGCGTGATGAAAGCGCAGGATCTGCGGCGACAGCGCGGGCAGCGCGTCGATCGTGTCGACGACGACGAGCTTGTGCGACTTGCCGTCTTGCGCCTGCTCCCAGAAACTGTACAGGCCTTCCGATTCCAGCAGGCGGTGCACGAAGTTCCAGTCGTCCTCGTATTGCATGCAGAACGAGCGCGACGGCAGCGGCCGGTAGAGCCTGAAGTCGAAGCAGCCCTGGGCTTGCGGGTGCTGGTTCAGAACGTCGGCGATGATCTCGTCGGCGGGCTTGTCCTGCCAGATGCGCTGGTCGCGGCGGAACTTCAGGAAGTGCAGGAACGACGCGAAGACGATCTGGTAGTGCGTGAGGCCGCTGTCCGACCCGAGCCGGCGGGCCGCGTGCACATACCCGTGGTGCGGCGCGTACGACTTGTCGGCCTGCTGGATCCGCAGCGTGACGGGCTGCGCGATCAGCTGCTTGAGCTCGATATTGTCGGACACCGACACGGCGTCGACGGTGAACTCGAAATGACGCCCGAGCCGAGATCGTCCCTTGACGCGATGGGGCAGCAGGACGTCATGGCCGAGCGGCGTCTCCAGCTTGACGAGTCGTTCGTCCTGGATCGGCCCGCCCTGCAGTGCGTTTCTCAATGCTTGCGAATTCATCACCCGTGCTCGCTTTTTTTTTGCTGGGTCGCACGCTCTCCCGTGCGGAATCGGGTAATTGTATGAGATAAACGGCACTTATCTCGAATTTGCCTTTCAACGATATTTCAAATAAGGTCAGAGCGTCGGCCTGACAGGGCAGGGCGCGCACGCACGCCATCCGGTCGGGCATGGCAGGCCGGAACGACCGGCCCTGGGCCGCTCAGCCCGCCGCGTCCTCCGCCTTCCAGTCCCCCGACTTCCCGCCGCGTTTCTCCCGCACGCTCACGTCGGTGATCACCATCCCGCGATCCACCGCCTTGCACATGTCGTACACGGTCAACAGCCCGACCTGCACGGCAGTCAGCGCTTCCATCTCGACGCCGGTACGCCCGAACGTCTCGACCTGCGCGACGCAGTGCACGCCCGGCAGTGCGTCGTCGAGTTCGAAGTCGACGGCCACGCGCGTCAGCGCGAGCGGGTGACACAGCGGAATGAGATCGGCGGTGCGCTTCGCGCCCTGAATCGCGGCGATGCGCGCGACGCCGAGCACGTCGCCTTTCTTCGCCTTGCCGTCGCGGATCAACGCGAACGTCGCCGGCAGCATCCGGATCGTGCCGCGCGCGATCGCGATGCGTTGCGTTTCCTCTTTGCCGCCGACGTCGACCATGTGTGCGTGGCCTGCGGCGTCGAAATGGGTGAGTCCTGACATGTCTTGCTCCAGTGGAACGGAGTGCGCGCGCGAGCACGTCCCTCGATCCTGCTTCGCGATCGGCCGGGCGCCGAATCCCGTATCTGCACCCCGATCCGATCCAACGTTTCAACGGGCGCCTATCATAGCAGTGGCCTTCGCGGCACCGAGCGCGCAGATGGCGCATATGCCGCGCGGGACAGTCGCGATGTCGCCGGTACAATGACCCGAATATTCAGACCAAACGCCGCGATGCGCGCCCGGCGCGCGGGACGGCGTCGCTTTCATCCTGCCATGCGTGTCAAACAGTTGCTTGCCGTGTTGCTGTCGGCGGCGCTCGTGCTGCCGCCGAGCGGCCATGCACAGCGCACGTCCGCGCTGCCGCTCGAGCCGGCGGCAGGCGCCTCGCCGTCGATTTCCACGGTTCCATCCGGAATCGCAACCGGCGTATTCGGCACCTACGGCGGCGCGGAGAGCCGGTTTTCCGGTGCCGACGGCGCGTCCGCGCCCGTCGCGAACCTGCGCGCACCGCTGCGCGCCCTGGAGCTGCCCGACCTCGGCGACGGCTCCGGCGGGTCGCTCACGCCGCAGGCCGAACGCCGTCTCGGCGAGCGCGTGATGCGCGAGGTGCGGCGCGACCCGGACTATCTCGACGACTGGCTCGCGCGCGACTACCTGAACGCGATCGCGAAGCGGCTCGCGGCCGCGGCGGCGGCGCGCTACATCGGCGGCTACATGCCGGACTTCGAACTGTTTCCGGTGCGAGATCCGCAGATCAACGCGTTCTCGATGCCGGGCGGCTTCATCGGCATCAACAGCGGGCTGGTCGTCACGACGCAGACGGAATCCGAACTCGCATCGGTGGTCGGCCACGAGATGGGCCACGTGCTGCAGCGGCACATCGCGCGGATGATCGGCGCGAACGAGAAGACCGGCTACACGGCCCTCGCGACGATGCTGCTCGGCGTGCTGGCGGGCGTGCTCGCGCGAAGCGGCGATCTCGGCAGCGCGATCGCTATGGGCGGGCAGGCGTACGCGGTCGACAACCAGCTGCGTTTCTCGCGGTCGGCGGAGCGCGAGGCCGATCGCGTCGGGTTCCAGCTGCTCGCCGGCGCCGGTTACGACCCGTACGGGATGCCGGGCTTCTTCGAACGGCTCGAGCGCGCGTCGATGGGCGACGCGGGCGTGCCGGCCTATGCGCGTACGCACCCGCTGACGGGCGAACGGGTTGCCGACATGGAAGATCGCGCGCGCCGCGCGCCGTACCGGCAGCCGCGCCAGTCGGCCGAATACGGCTTCGTGCGCGCACGGTTGCGCATTCTGCAGAACCGCGCGCCGAACGACATCGCGGCCGAGGCGCGCCGGATGCAGCTCGAGCTCGACGACCGCACGGCGCCGAACGTCGCGGCGAACGAGTACGGGATCGCGCTCGCGAACATGCTGCTCGGCCAGTACGACGCGGCCGACAAGGCGCTCGTGTCGGCCCGTGCCGCGTTCGACGCGCGCGAGCGGCGCGCGGACGATCCCGAGACGAGTTCGCCGAGCCTCGACGTACTCGCCGCCGACATTGCGCGCCGCGCGGGCCGGACCGACGGCGCGGTGCGGCTCGCGGCGCTCGCGCAGCGGCGCTGGCCGGCATCGCACGCGGCGATCGTCGCGCACCTGCAGGCGCTGATCGCCGCGCGCCGCTTCGCCGAAGCACAGACGCTCGCGCGCACGGAGGCGCAAACGGATCCCGAGCAGCCGGACTGGTGGGACTATCTCGCGAAGGCGAGCGACGGCCGGGGCGACGTGCTCGCGCGGCGCCGCGCGCTCGCGGAGAAGCTGGCGCTCGACGGCGCGTGGCCGTCTGCGATTCGCCAGCTGAAGGAGGCGCGCGACGCGAAGGACGTGTCGTTCTACGACCAGTCGATCATCGGCGCGCGGCTGCTGGAATTCGAGGCGCGCTACAAGGAAGAGCGCGAGGACGAGAAGAACGGCCGCGGATAACGGCCGCGAGGCGGGCAGGGCGGCGGCGCTTCAGCTTGCGGCGCTGTCGTTGCCGTTGCCACCATCCGACGTGTCGTGCCGCGCACGCTGCGCGGGACTCGCGACGAAGCCGAACGTTGCCGGCACATCGGCACACGCCAGGTTGCCGAGCGCCAGCGTGCGCCCGTCACGCCAGCGCAGCACGGGCGGCGTCGCGTCGAAGTCCGCATGATCGGCGAACAGGCCGAGGTCGTGGTCGTGCAGCGCCGCGATGCGCGGCGGCGTGCCCGCCGAGCGGAACAGCACGCCGCCGGCGTCGTCGAGCCACGCGGCGTCCGGTTCGAACGGCGCGCCGGTCTGGTCGGCCAGCGCGAGTTGCCCGTCGCGTTCGGCCAGGCGAACGACCCACGGCGTATAGGCGAGCTCGACGTACACGCGCTGCGGCCCGTTCTGGAAGAACCACTGGCCGTGCGGGTCGCAGTCGTAGTTGCGCCCGATGAACGCGTTCAGTGCCGCATGCCGGACCGGCGAGCCGAGTTCGCCCGCGGCCTGCGCGGCCTCGTCGCGCAGCCGCCACTCGCCGCGCCGGTCGAGCAGCAGCCAGCCGGTGCAGTGCGGCACGTTCGGCCATTTGGCGAGGGCCTGCCTGACGATGTCATCCATGGTCGACGAATTTCGAGCAATAGCCGAACACCCGCGCCGACAGCCAGTCGAGGCGGCCGGGGAACGGCCCGGTCATGAATCCCGCGTGGCCGCCGTCCGCGGGCTGGTCGAGCTCGACGGCCGGCGACACGTCGGCGGCGCTGGGCAGCGCGGATTCGGGCAGGAACGGATCGTTGCGGGCGTTGAGGATCAGCGTCGGCACGTCGATCGCGGGCAGCAGCGGGCGCGTCGTGGCCTGGGTCCAGTAGTCGTCGGCGTCGGCGAAGCCGTGCAGCGGCGCGGTCACGACTTCGTCGAAGTCGCGCATCGTCACGGCACGGAGCATTGCGTCGCGGTCGAACAGCCCCGGATATTGGTCGAGCTTCGCGAGCGCCTTGCGCTTCAGCGTCTTCAGGAAGCTGCGCGTGTAGACCATCGCGAAGCCCTGCGACAGCGCGCGGCCGCCCGCATGCACGTCGATCGGCGTCGAGATCGCGGCGGCCGCATGCACGATCGACGTGTCGCTGCGGTGCTCGCCGAGCCAGCGCAGCAGCACGTTGCCGCCGAGCGACACGCCGGCCGCGACGACCGGCCCGCGATGCTGCGCGGCGAGCCGGCGCAGGATCCAGTCGACCTCGGCGCTGTCGGCGAGATGGTAGAAGCGCGGCTGCCGGTTGAGCTCGCCGCTGCAGCTGCGAAAGTGCGGGACGACCGCGTGCCAGCCCTTCGCGCGCGCGGCGGCCATCATCGCCAGCGCGTAATGCGAGCCGGAACTGCCTTCGAGGCCGTGGAACAGCACGAAAAGCGGTGCGTCGGGCGGCGGTGCGGCACTGTCGAGATGCGCGACCCAGTCGAGATCGATGAAGTCGTGGTCGGGGGTTTCCCATCGCTCTCGTCGGTACGCGACCGCCGGACGCCGTGCGAACAGCGCGGGCACGATGGTTTGGGCATGGCTGTTCGGCAGCCAGCGCGGTGCGCGATAGCGCAATGAATCGTCGTCGGGGGCCGGGGCCCCGGTCAGCGGCGAGGTGGGCGGAGAAGCCGTACTCATGATCGCCCCGCTAATGCGTTGCTTCGTTCTTCGTCAGTGCAGCGGACCCTGCCCGTGACGGATCTTCGCGGCGAATTGTCCGGCCGCTTGTTCGGGAATCGGGCTCGCGTGAATATGCGCGATGCGCCACTCGCCGCGTTCGTGAATCATCACGTACGTGGCGAAAACCATGTCCGGTTCGGCCGTCAGGTCGGCCTGCTGATGCGCTTCGGCGATCGTGTAGACGACGGTGCCGAGACTGTCGTATACGCGGATGTCGAGCGGTTCGATCGTCACGGGACGCGTCGCGAGGCGGTTCGCCAGCCCGCTGCGGATCTGGTCGAGGCCGTGCAGATGCTCACCGTCGGCCCAGACGCAGCTGGCGAAGTCCTCGTCGATCCACAACCCCAGCAGCGCGTCGAGATTGGCATCGGCGACGGCCTGGTAGTAAGCGTTCAGCGTATCGGCAGCGGCTTCGAAAAGGCGGGCAAAACGTGGCATCGGGGTTATCTCTCGCGCGCGTCGCGCGCCGTATTCAGCACGGCGGCCCGGATGGAGCCGCCGTACACCGGTGAATCGGATTGCCCGGCGCGTCGTGCGACGCTGCCGGTCAGGGTCAGCGCTGCCCGACGAGCATGCCGCGCAAATCGCCGAATACCTGCTCGGGACCGAGTTCGCGCAGGCAGTTCAGATGGCCGAGCGGGCACTCGCGTTCGAAGCAGGGACTGCATTCGAGATGCAACCATTGTACCTTCGCCAGCTCCGACAGCGGAGGGGTGTGGCGCGGATCCGTCGAGCCGTACAGCGCGACGAGCGGCCGGCGCAGGGCGGCCGCGACGTGCATCAGCCCCGAATCGTTGGTCACGACCGCGTTCGCGCGCGCGATCAGCGCGCACGCCTCGGACAGCGACGTCTGCCCGCACAGGTTACGCACGTTCGGCGCGTGGTCGGCGATCGCCTGCGCGGCGGCGGCGTCCTTCTGCGAGCCGAGCGCGACGATCTGCGTGTACGGGAACGACTGGTGGACGATCGTCGCGAGCGTCGCGAAGTGCTCGGGCGGCCAGCGCTTGGCCGGGCCGTATTCCGCGCCGGGGCAGAACACGACGAGCGGCTTGCGCGTATCGAGATTGAAACGTGCGGACACGCGCGCCGTCTCGTTCAGGTCGGCGTCGAGGCGAGGGGCGGGCAGCGTCTTCATCGACTCGGGCAGCTTCGCGCCCGGCGCATACGCGAGCGCCGCGTAGTGGGTCGTCATCGGCGGACGCTCGGCCGACTTGTCGGGGTTCGCGTGCCGCACGTTCAGCAGGCCGTAGCGGTGCTCGCCCGTGTAGCCGATCCGCAGCGGGATGTTCGCGAGCCACGGGATCACCGCGGACTTCAGCGAATTCGGCAGCACGTACGCCGCGTCGTAGCCGACGTCACGCAGGTCGGTCGCGAGCTGCCAGCGGCGCAGCAGCTGCAGCTTGCCGTGCGCGAGGTCGGTCGCGTAGACATCGTGGATCTCGGGCATCCGCTCGAGCACGGGCGCGACCCAGGTGGGCGCGACGGCATCGATCGCGATGCGGGGATGGAGCTTTTTCAGCAGCGCAAAAAGCGGCTGCGCCATCAATGCGTCACCGATCCAATTCGGTGCGATAACCAGCGCTCGACGCATCAGGTCGACTTCCGATGTCGTAATGAAGCACGGCGCGCATGCGCCGCGTTCGGGTTGTCAGAACAGGAAAAGGGCGGCGCGCCGGGTTCCGGCTGCGCCGCCTCGCGTGCGGCGGGCCCGCGGGCCCGGCCGGCCGGGGCTCAGTGGCCCTTGACCACCTCGCCGTCGCGCAGCTTGTAGCGCGTGCCGCAGTACGGGCAGCGTGCCTCGCCGTGCGACACGTCGATGAAGACGCGCGGGTGCGCACTCCAGCGCGCCATGGCCGGGTTCGGGCAGTAGGCGGGGAGATCCTTGGCCGTCAGCTCGACCAGCGGCATTTCCTTGATTTCACTCATGAGACTTTCTCTTATCACTCTTTTGTGGGGCGGTCGGTGGCGCGGCGCACTCAGACTTTAGTCAGCCAGTGCGCGTACTTCGCGTTCTTGCCCGACACGATATCGAAAAATGCCGACTGGAGCTTTTCCGTGACCGGGCCGCGGGCGCCGCTGCCGATCGTGCGGTTGTCGAGCTCGCGGATCGGCGTGACTTCGGCGGCCGTGCCCGTGAAGAACGCTTCGTCGGCCGTGTAGACCTCGTCGCGCGTGATGCGCTTCTCGATCACCTCGATGCCGGCGTCCTTCGCGAGCGTGATGATCGTGTCGCGCGTGATGCCGTCGAGGCACGACGACAGGTCGGGCGTGTACAGCTTGCCGTTGTTCACGAGGAAGAAGTTCTCGCCGGAGCCTTCCGACACGTAGCCGTCGACGTCGAGCAGCAGCGCCTCGTCGTAGCCGTCGGCGGTCGCTTCCTGGTTCGCGAGGATCGAGTTCACGTACCAGCCCGACGCCTTCGCGCGCACCATGGACACGTTCACGTGGTGGCGCGTGAACGACGAGGTCTTCACGCGGATACCCTTCGCGAGGCCGTCCTCGCCGAGGTATGCGCCCCACGGCCACGCGGCGATCGCGACGTGGATCGTGTTGCCCTTCGCCGACACGCCGAGCTTTTCCGAGCCGACCCAGATGATCGGGCGCAGGTAGCACGACTCGAGCTTGTTCTCGCGCACGACTTCGAGCTGCGCGGCTTCGAGCGTTTCGCGGTCGAACGGCACGTCCATCTGGAAGATCTTCGCCGAATTCAGCAGACGTTTGGTGTGCTCGCGCAGACGGAAGATCGCGGTGCTGCCGTCGGCCGTCTTGTACGCACGCACGCCCTCGAAGACGCCCATGCCGTAGTGCAGCGTATGGGTCAGGACGTGGATCTTGGCGTCGCGCCAGTCGATCAGCTTGCCGTCCATCCAGATCTTGCCGTCGCGGTCGGCCATTGACATAGGATTCTCCTGGGAAGCGGTTGTACAGCGGGTTGTGTGCAGCATTGAGCCGGAAAGACGCTTATTTTAGCGTCATTTGAAGGCGATCCGGTCGGTCGGCACAGGGCCGGCGCTATAATCGCCCGGTACCGATTCCAATAACGACGGGTCGTACCGGCAGGAGGCGCCGGCGGCCCGACGAACCGCCCGCCGCGGCCCGTTTCCCATGCTCGCTCGATTCTCCGCCACCGACCGCTTCGCGCTGATCCAGGGCGCGCGCGACTATTCCCCGACACTGATGGCGATCCTGTCCTGGGGGCTCGTCACCGGGGTCGCGATGAGCAAGTCGGTGATGACGCTCGGGCAGGCGAGCGCGATGTCGATCTTCGTCTATGCGGGCTCGTCGCAGCTCGCGGTGCTGCCGCTTCTCGTCGCGAAGCTGCCGATCTGGACGATCCTGCTCACGGCCACGATGGTCAACATGCGCTTCGTGATCTTCAGCGCCGGGCTTGCGCCCCATTTTTCCTACCTGCCGCTGTGGCGGCGCCTCGCGATCGGCTATTTCAACGGCGACGTGATCTACCTGCTGTTCCAGAAACAGGGCTTCGCGTACGGCCACGTGCCGGGCAAGGAGGCCTATTTCTGGGGGATGGCGCTCGCCAGCTGGGCGTCGTGGCAGGTGTCGTCGCTCGCCGGCATCCTGCTCGCGAGCTTCTTTCCCGCGAGCTGGGGGCTGGAGCTGGCCGGCACGCTCGCGCTGCTCCCGATCATGGTGTCGGCGGTCGCGAACCGCTCGACGCTCGCGGCCGTCGTGGTGGCGGGCATCGTGTCGCTGATCGCGTTCGACCTGCCGTACCGGCTCGCGCTGCCGATCGCGGTGCTGGCCGCGCTCGCGGCCGGGTGCACGGCCGATTTCTTCGTCGAACGCGCCGACTGGCGCCGCATCCGCACCGAAACCGTGCACGAAAAGGAAATCGAATGAGCGCGACGGAAATCTGGATCGTGATCGTCGGGATGACGATCGTCACGGCCGTCACGCGCGCGCTGTTCCTGATCGGCGGCGAACGCACCGTGCTGCCCGAGCGCGCGCAGCGCGCGCTGCGCTACGCGCCGGCCGCCGCGCTCGTCGCGGTCGTGCTGCCCGACGTGCTCGAAACGCCCGCCGGGCTTTCGTTCGCGCTGTCCAACCATCCGTTCTACGCCGCGCTCGCGGGTCTCGGCTGGTTTTTGTGGCGGCGCAGCATGCTCGGCACGATCATCGTCGGGATGCTCGTTTTCACCGTGCTGCGGCTGATCTTCTGACGAATCGCCGTGCCCGCCCACCGGGTGCCGGCCGCTGGCGAGCACCTATTGTTGCGTTGCGGAAACGTGTTGGCGGCCGTGCGCGATCCCAAATAGGCGGAATTCGCCGCCGCACGGGTCAGTCTGCCGGGTGGATCGGCTAGAATGCCCGTTCGAGATTTTTTACCCGTGCGCGTCATGCGAACCGCCAGCCACGGCCGCATCCGGCGCCCTTTCGCGGCAGCCCGCGCACGTCCAGCGTGAACCCCCTTTCCCCATCCACTACTTCAATCTGTTCAACATGAGCCAAGTCAAGCGTCTTACCGACCTGATCGCCGCCGGCCAGCTCGCCGGCAAGCGGGTGTTCATCCGCGCCGACCTGAACGTCCCGCAGGACGATCACGGCAACATCACCGAAGACACGCGCGTGCGCGCGTCCGTGCCGGCCATCCAGGCCGCGCTCGACGCCGGCGCGGCCGTGATGGTCACGTCGCACCTCGGTCGTCCGACCGAAGGCGAATTCAAGCCGGAAGACTCGCTCGCGCCGGTCGCGAAGCGCCTCGCCGAGTTGCTCGGCCGCGACGTGCCGCTCGTCTCGAACTGGGTCGAGAACGGTGTGAACGTCGCGCCGGGCCAGGTCGTGCTGCTCGAGAACTGCCGCGTGAACAAGGGCGAGAAGAAGAATTCGGACGAGCTCGCGCAAAAGATGGCGAAGCTCTGCGACGTCTACGTGAACGATGCGTTCGGCACCGCGCACCGCGCGGAAGCGACCACCCACGGGATCGCGAAGTACGCGCCGGTCGCGTGCGCGGGCCCGCTGCTGGCCGCCGAACTCGACGCACTGGGCAAGGCGCTCGGCAACCCGGCTCGCCCGCTGGTGGCGATCGTCGCCGGTTCGAAGGTGTCGACCAAGCTGACGATTCTCAAGTCGCTGGCCGGCAAGGTCGACCAGCTGATCGTCGGCGGCGGCATCGCGAACACGTTCATGCTCGCGGCCGGCCTGTCGATCGGCAAGTCGCTCGCGGAAGCCGATCTCGTCGCCGAGGCGAAGGCGATCATCGACGAAGCGCGCGAGCGCGGCGCGTCGGTGCCGATCCCGACCGACGTCGTGACGGCCAAGGAATTCTCGCCGACGGCCGCGGCCACGGTGAAGCAGGTCGCCGACATCGAAGCGGACGACATGATCCTCGACATCGGCCCGGATACGGCCAAGGCGCTCGCGAGCCAGCTCGAGAAGGCCGGCACGATCGTGTGGAACGGCCCGGTCGGCGTGTTCGAGTTCGACCAGTTCGGCAACGGCACCAAGACGCTCGCGGAAGCGATCGCGAAATCGTCCGCGTTCTCGATCGCGGGCGGCGGCGACACGCTCGCGGCCATCGCGAAGTACGGCATCCATGACCAGGTCAGCTACATCTCGACGGGCGGCGGCGCCTTCCTCGAGTTCCTCGAGGGGAAGAAGCTGCCGGCGGTGGAAGTGCTGGAAACGCGGGCGGCCTGAGCGTGGCGGCGCGCGCAGGGGTGACGAGGGCCGCGCGCTCCGCGAAAGCGGAGCAGCCGGCCGGCGCGGGCAAGCGAAAACGCGCGCCCGCGCGGGCGAACTCGACCCCGCGCGCACCGGCGGCCGCCGGCGACGCGGCCGTGCAGCACCACGAAATTCAGAACAAAGCGATGCCGGGCGCAAGCACCGGCACGCCCCCCGGAACGGCCGCCGCTGGGCCCGCCGATTCCGGCTCTCGCAGCGTTTCACCCAGCGCATCCACCTTGATCCAGATGAGGAGTTTCATGCAGCGCGCCACCAAGATAGTCGCCACGATCGGCCCGGCTTCCAGTTCGCCGGAGATTCTGCTGCAGATGATGCAGGCGGGCCTCGACGTCGTGCGGCTCAACTTTTCGCACGGCACGGCCGACGATCACCGCCAGCGCGCCGAGATGGTGCGCGAGGCCGCCCGCAAGGTCGGCCGCGAGATCGCGATCATGGCCGACCTCCAGGGCCCGAAGATCCGCGTCGGCAAGTTCGAGAACGGCAAGACGACCCTCGTGCCGGGCCAGGCCTTTATCCTCGACGCGGGCTGTGAGCTCGGCAACGACGAGCGCGTCGGCCTCGACTACAAGGAACTGCCGCGCGACCTGAAGCCGGGCGACCTGCTGCTGCTGAACGACGGCCTGATCGTGCTGACCGTCGAGCGCGTGTTCGGCGAAGAGATCCACACGATCGTCAAGGTGGGCGGCGAGCTGTCGAACAACAAGGGGATCAACCGCCAGGGCGGCGGCCTGTCGGCGCCCGCGCTGACCGCGAAGGACATGGAGGACATCCGCACGGCGATGTCGCTCGGCGCGGATCTGGTCGCGGTGTCGTTCCCGAAGAACGCCACCGACATGGAAATGGCGCGCCAGCTCGCGAACATCGCGGGCGCGCCTTACGGCATCAAGCCGAAGATGATCGCTAAGATCGAGCGCGCCGAGGCGATTCCGGCGCTGCAGAGCATTCTCGACGCGTCCGACGGCATCATGGTCGCGCGCGGCGACCTCGCGGTGGAAGTCGGCAACGCGGCCGTGCCGGCGCTGCAGAAGCGGATGATCCGGATGGCGCGCGAGTCGAACAAGCTCGTGATCACCGCGACGCAAATGATGGAGTCGATGATCCACGCGCCGGTGCCGACCCGCGCGGAAGTGTCGGACGTCGCGAACGCGGTGCTCGACGGCACCGACGCGGTGATGCTGTCGGCCGAGACGGCCGCCGGCAAGTACCCGGTCGTCACGATCGAGACGATGGCGGCCGTGTGTGTCGAGGCGGAAAAGTCGGAACACGTCGAGCTGGACAAGGATTTCCTCGACCGCACGTTCACGCGGATCGACCAGTCGATCGCGATGGGCGCGCTGTTCACCGCGTATCACCTGGGCGCGAAGGCGATCATCGCGCTGACCGAATCGGGCGCGACCGCGCTGTGGATGTCGCGCCACTACACGCACGTGCCGATCTTCGCGCTGACGCCGCGCGTCGGCAGCGAGCGCACGATGGCGCTGTACCGCAACGTGACGCCGCTTCACGTCGACTTCAACAGCGATCGCGATTCGGCGCTGCAGGCGGCGCTGGAGCTCGTCGTCAAGCAGGGCTACGTGCAGCATGGCGACATGGTCGTGCTGACCGTCGGCGAGCCGATGGGGCAGGCGGGCGGCACCAACACGCTGAAGATCGTGCGGGTCGGCGAGCATTATTGAGCGCCGGCATGCATCGGGCCGGTCCGTTCGGTCCGTTGGCCGGTCCACCGGCCGCCCGAGCTGATCGGGCACCATTTTTTTGACGAAAGCCGCGCGGGGTCCGATGCCCCGCGCGGCTTTTTTTCTGTTTTTTGCCCGGATTGTGCCGTGCGAAGGTAACAAATTGCGAGTACGCGCCACCGGCCGGTCGGAATCGGAGGCGCTTCGCGATAAAATGCGGCTATTCGACGCTCAGCCGCGCCGTGCCGCCCCGGTTTCGACGGGGAGCGAGCGCCGCGCCGGCGTCAGGGCGCACCGGTTTTCATTCCAAGGAGTTCCACAATGCCTCTCGTATCAATGCGTCAATTGCTGGACCACGCGGCAGAGCACGGTTACGGCCTGCCGGCCTTCAACGTGAACAACCTGGAGCAGGTCCAGGCGATCATGGCGGCGGCGGATCAGGTCGGCGCGCCCGTGATCATGCAGGCATCGGCCGGCGCGCGTAAGTACGCTGGCGAGCCGTTCCTGCGCCACCTGATCGAAGCAGCGGTCGAGTCGTACCCGCACATCCCGGTCGTGATGCACCAGGACCACGGCCAGTCGCCGGCCGTGTGCATGGGCGCGATCCGCAGCGGCTTCACCAGCGTGATGATGGACGGTTCGCTCGAAGCCGACGGCAAGACGGTCGCCTCGTACGAATACAACGTCGACGTGTCGCGCAAGGTCGTCGAGATGGCGCACTCGATCGGCGTGACGGTCGAAGCCGAACTCGGCGTGCTCGGCTCGCTCGAGACGATGAAGGGCGACAAGGAAGACGGCCATGGCGCGGAAGGCACGATGACCCGCGAGCAACTGCTGACCGATCCGGAGCAGGCCGCCGACTTCGTGAAGCTCACGCAGTGCGACGCGCTCGCGATTGCGATCGGCACGTCGCACGGCGCGTACAAGTTCTCGAAGAAGCCGACGGGCGACATCCTGTCGATCCAGCGCATCAAGGAAATTCACGCACGCATCCCGAACACGCACCTGGTGATGCACGGTTCGTCGTCGGTGCCGCAGGAACTGCTGGCCGAGATTCGCGAATTCGGCGGCGACATGAAGGAAACCTACGGCGTGCCGGTCGAGGAAATCCAGGAAGGCATCAAGCACGGCGTGCGCAAGATCAACATCGACACCGACCTGCGTCTCGCGATCACCGGCGCGATCCGCCGCTACCTGTTCGAGAACCCGGGCAAGTTCGATCCGCGCGACTACCTGAAGCCCGCGCGTGAAGCGGCGAAGCAGGTGTGTGTCGACCGCTACCTCGCGTTCGGCTGCGAAGGCCAGGCCGCGAAGATCAAGCCGGTGTCGCTCGACAAGATCGCCGAGCAGTACAAGTCCGGCGCACTCGCGCAGGTTGTGCGCTGAGATGTAGTACGATTGCCGCGCCGAAAGGCTGAGGCAAGGCTGTCCGGCCGGATTTGATCCGGCCCCGCAGCCGCTCCGTCCGGCCGAACGAGGGCCGGCCGGCAACCGCCCGGGCGCTGTCGCCCGCCGGTTCGCCGACGCATTGCAAGACCGCCGTTCCCGCCTGCCGCGGGGAACGGCGTTTCCCTTTTTGTTTGGCTCCTTATCTGCGAAAAGACGATGTCTACCCTTTACGAATCCACGCTCCGCTCGCTGCCGCTCCTCGGTCGCGGCAAGGTTCGCGATAACTACGCGGTCGGCAACGACAAGCTCCTGATCGTCACGACCGATCGCCTGTCGGCGTTCGACGTGGTGATGGGCGAGCCGATTCCGAACAAGGGCCGCGTGCTGAACCAGATGGCGAACTTCTGGTTCGACAAACTCGCGCACATCGTGCCGAACCATCTGACGGGCGACGCGCCGGAAGCGGTCGTCGCGGCCGACGAGGTCGAGCAGGTGAAGGGCCGCGGCGTGGTCGTCAAGCGCCTCGAGCCGATCATGATCGAAGCGGTCGTGCGCGGCTACCTGGCCGGCAGCGGCTGGAAGGAATACCAGGCGTCGGGCGCCGTGTGCGGCGTGCAGCTGCCGGCGGGCCTGCAGAACGCGCAGAAGCTGCCCGAGCCGATCTTCACGCCGGCCGCGAAGGCCGAGATGGGCGAGCACGACGAGAACATCACGTTCGAGGAAACCGAGCGCCGCATCGGCACCGAGCTGGCCGCGACGATCCGCGACATCTCGATCCGCCTGTACAAGGAAGCGGCCGATTACGCGGCGACGCGCGGCATCATCATCGCCGACACGAAGTTCGAATTCGGCCTCGACAATCACGGCAAGCTGTACCTGATGGACGAGGTGCTGACGGCCGATTCGTCGCGCTTCTGGCCGGCCGACCAGTACCAGGTCGGCACCAACCCGCCGTCGTTCGACAAGCAGTTCGTGCGCGACTGGCTCGAGGCGCAGCCGTGGGGCAAGACCGCGCCGGCACCGGCACTGCCGGCCGACGTCGTCGAGAAGACGGCCGCGAAGTACCAGGAAGCGCTCGAGCGCATCACCGGCCAGCCGCTCGCCTGAAGGAAGGAACGCACGAAATGAGTGAAGTCCAGACTGCCCACACGCACAGCGCGCCGCTCGTCGGCGTGCTGATGGGTTCGAGTTCCGACTGGGACGTGATGAAGAACGCGGTCGCGATCCTGCAGGAATTCGGCGTGCCGTACGAAGCGAAGGTCGTGTCCGCGCACCGGATGCCCGACGAGATGTTCGACTATGCGGAGAAGGCGCGCGAGCGCGGACTGCGCGCGATCATCGCGGGCGCCGGCGGTGCCGCGCACCTGCCCGGCATGCTGGCCGCGAAAACCACGGTGCCGGTGCTCGGCGTACCGGTCGCGAGCAAGTACCTGAAGGGCGTCGATTCGCTGCACTCGATCGTGCAGATGCCGAAGGGCGTGCCGGTCGCGACGTTCGCGATCGGCGAGGCCGGCGCTGCGAATGCCGCTCTGTTCGCGGTGTCGATCCTGTCCGGCACGTCGGTCGACTACGCGAACCGGCTCGCCGCGTTCCGCGTGCGACAGAACGAAGCCGCGCACGCGATGGTGCTGCCGCCGCTCGCATGACGGCGCACCGGCGGCCGCACTGCCATTCGCGCGGCCGCCTGATCCTCATCACTGCGGCGGGCGGCGCCCGCCGCGACCGAACACTGACATGACCGCAACTCCTGATTCCGTTTCCCCGATCCTGCCCGGCGCGTGGCTGGGCATGGTCGGCGGTGGCCAGCTCGGCCGCATGTTCTGCTTTGCCGCCCAGTCGATGGGCTATCGCGTCGCCGTGCTCGATCCCGATCCGACGAGCCCCGCCGGCGCGGTCGCCGACCGTCACCTGCGCGCGGCCTACGACGACGAAGCGGCGCTCGTCGAACTGGCCGCGCTGTGCGCGGCCGTGTCGACGGAATTCGAGAACGTGCCGGCCGCGAGCCTCGAGTTCCTCGCGCGCACGACGTTCGTTGCGCCGGCCGGCCGCTGCGTCGCGGTCGCGCAGGACCGGATCGCAGAGAAGCGTTTCATCGAGGCGTCGGGCGTGCCGGTCGCACCGCACGTCGTGATCGAATCGGCGGCGGCGCTCGCCGCGCTCGACGACGCTGCGCTCGACGCGGTGCTGCCGGGCATCCTGAAGACGGCGCGTCTCGGTTACGACGGCAAGGGCCAGGTGCGCGTGAGCACCGCGCGGGAAGCGCGCGACGCGCATGCGTCGCTCGGCGGCGTGCCGTGCGTGCTCGAAAAGCGCCTGCCGCTGAAATACGAAGTGTCCGCGCTGATCGCGCGCGGCGCGGACGGCCGCTCGGCCGCATTCCCGCTCGCGCAGAACGTGCATCACAACGGCATCCTCGCGCTGACCGTCGTGCCGGCCCCGGCCGCCGATGCCGCACGCGTCGAGGAGGCGCAGCAGGCAGCCGTCCGGATCGCCGATACGCTCGGCTACGTCGGCGTGCTCTGCGTCGAATTCTTCGTGCTGGAAGACGGCTCGTTCGTCGCGAACGAAATGGCGCCACGCCCGCACAACTCCGGCCACTACACGGTCGATGCGTGCGCAACGAGCCAGTTCGAGCAGCAGGTGCGCGCGATGACGCGCATGCCGCTCGGCAACCCGCGCCAGCATTCGCCGGCCGCGATGCTGAACATCCTCGGCGACGTGTGGTTCCCGAACGGTGCCGCAGCCGACGCCGTCACGCCGCCGTGGGACACGGTCGCCGCCATGCCGGCCGCGCACCTGCACCTGTACGGCAAGGAAGAAGCGCGCGTCGGGCGCAAGATGGGCCACGTGAACTTCACGGCCGAGACGCGCGACGAAGCCGTCGCTGCCGCCACCGCGTGCGCGCAGCTGCTGCGCGTGCCGCTCGACTGAGGCGCCAGCCGATGTCCATCGATCTCCCGACCTCCGTGACGCCCGCGCAGATCGACGCGGCTGCCGCGCTGCTCGACGCGGGGCAACTCGTCGCATTCCCGACCGAAACCGTGTACGGGCTCGGCGGCGACGCGGCGAATCCCGAGGCCGTCGCGCGCATCTACGCGGCGAAGGGGCGCCCGGCGAACCATCCGGTGATCGTGCACCTGCCGCCCGGCGGCGATCCCGGTTACTGGGCCGAAGACCTGCCGGCCGATGCGCAGGCGCTGATCGATGCATTCTGGCCGGGCCCGCTGACGCTGATCCTGAAGCGCCATGCGCGCATTCCGGACGCCGTGAGCGGCGGCCAGGATTCGGTCGGCCTGCGCTGTCCGTCGCATCCGGTCGCGCAGGCGCTGCTGGCCGCGTTCAGCGCGCGGCGCGGCGGCCACGGCGGCGTCGCCGCACCGTCCGCGAACCGCTTCGGCCACGTGAGCCCGACCACCGCTCAACACGTGCGCGACGAATTCGGCGACACCGTGCACGTGCTCGATGGCGGCCCGTCGGAAGTCGGCATCGAATCGACGATCCTCGACCTGTCGCGTGGCTTCCCGGCGCTGCTGCGCCCGGGCCACGTGACGCCGCAGCAGATTGCCGACGTGCTCGGCCGCGCGCCGCGCCTGCCCGACGGCAGCGACGCGACCGCGCCGCGCGCGTCGGGCACGCTGAAGGCGCATTACGCGCCGCGCACGCCGCTCGCGCTGCTGCCGTTCGATGCACTCGAGCTGCTGCTCGCGGCCGCGCAGACCGACGGCGAACGTGTCGCGCTCGTCGCACGCGCGTCGCGCGCGGGACGCTGGGCGCACGCCGACGGCGTGCATTTCGTCGCGGCGCCGGAAGATCCGCAGGCGTATGCGCGCGACCTGTACGGCATGCTGCGCGCGCTCGACCGCGCGCAGGTCGCACGTATCCTCGTCGAGAAACTGCCCGAGACCGTCGAATGGATCGCGGTCAACGATCGCCTCGGTCGTGCGGCCGCCGCGTTCGAAGCGCGCGACTGACGCAGCCGTCCCCGCTCGTGAAATGAAACACGCCCGACCGGCGAACCGGTCGGGCGTTTTCGTTTGTGCGCGTGGCGCTCGGCTTACTTGCCGACGCCCGAGGCCGCGATCTGCTGCTCGACGTACTGCGCGAACAGCGCGTGCAAGCGCGTCGTCGGGTGGACCAAGTCGGCGAACATGTAAGTCTGGTCCGCGTTGGCGGTCGTGTAGGTCTGCGGCGAGCAGAACAGCGACGAGCCGAAGGCGGTTGCATCCGCGACGCCGTACTGGGTCGCCGCCGCGACCATCGCCTTCAGGTTGCATGCGGTGTCGGTGTTCGACACGCTGAAGCCGTTCGCCTGGTAGTTGGCCGCGATGCCGTCCTGCCACTTGAACGCGTCGACCACGGCGTACTTCGTCGTGTCGACCTTCAGCGCGGCGAGCGTGCCGACCAGCGTCTGGTTGAACAGCCCCGACAGTTGCGTGAATGCGGCCTGCGTCTGCGCGCCGCCCTGCAGCGCGAGCGGCGTGCCGCCGATGTCCGGCACCGTCGCGACGAACACGTGCGACGCGCCCGCCGCGACGATCTGCTGGACGATGCCACCGAGCTGCTGCGCGGCGAGGCCGATCGCCTGCGCGGCCGCGAGCTGCGCGGCCGGCGTGTTGCCCTGCGCCTGCGCGACCTGTGCCTGATAGAAGATGTCGTTGGCGCCACCGTTGACCAGCACGATCTGGCCCGCGTTGAAGCTGCCGTGCTGCGTCAGGTATTGCTTGACCTGGTCGGCGATCGGCGTCGTCGTGGCCTGTGCGTAGTCGGCGTTCGGCACGCTCGAGGCCGCGTGGCCGAGACCCGGTTGCTGCGTCACGCGCGAGCCGCCCTGCGCGTAGCCGAGGCCGCCCGTGGCCTGCAGCGGAATGCCGAAGCCGCCCTGGTTCGCGGGCTGCAGCGTGTCGCCGTAATACTGCGCGACGTTCTGCGTCCACACCTGGCCGGGGTTGGTCGTGAAGCGGCCGCCGCCGAAGCCGAGCTTGATCTGCGAGTAGGTGCCGGCGTCCGACAGGCTGTCGCCGAACGACACGACCTGCATCTTCACGCCGGACGGCGGCGTGTTCGACGCGCTGCTGTTGTTGTCGTCACCGCCGCCGCACGCGGCGAGCAGGGCGAGCGCGGCGCCCGCGATCGCGACCTGCACGGTGCGCAGCAGGCGTTGACGGTTGCGCGACGGGAATTGTTGTTGTGACTGCATCGTTCGATCTCCTCGTAGATATGGCCCGATGTGTTTCTCATCTGCCGCGCGCCTGCTCGGATCCGGGCTGCGCGGCGGCCGTTGGCTGAAACGGTTATTGGTCGCGCACGGCCGCAAGCGGCACGGTGCGCGGATCGTGGTTTGCGGCCTCGGCAATCTGCGCATGATAAGCGCTCGCCCATTCGGGCGGGCCGAAAATCGCGCGCAGCTTGTTGCGCCATCCGTGGATGCGCAACGCGTCGGCCGCCATCGACACCCACTCGTGAAACGTCGCGACGAGCGGGTTGTTCGAGCCGAGCGGCTCGACGATCCCGTATTGCGGCGGATCGTCGGGCGACTCCTCGACGTAGCTGCCGAACAGGCGATCCCAGATCACGAGCACACCTGCGTAATTGCGGTCGATGTAGCGGGGGTTGCGTGCATGGTGCGCGCGATGGATCGACGGCGTGTTGAGCACGTATTCGAGCCAGCCGAGCTTGCCGATCGCCTGCGTGTGCACGAAGAACTGGAACGCGAGGTTGATCAGCACGATGCCGACGATCTGTTGCGGCGGAAAGCCGACGAACGCGAGCGGCAGCCAGAACGCCCACATGCCTGCGACGGGATACATCAGGCTCTGCCGGAACGCGGTCGAGAAATTCATCCGCTCGGACGAGTGATGCACGACGTGCGCGGCCCACAGCCAGCGCACGCGATGGCTCGCGCGATGGAACACGTAGTAGAGGAAGTCCTGGCCGACGAACAGCACGGCGAACGACAGCCAGCCGTCGTGCCACGTGAACAGCCGGAAATGTGCGTAGCAGTACGCATAAACGGGGATCACGAACAGCCACGCGAGCTTGTCGGCGCCCTGGTGCATCAGTGCGAGCGCCGCGTTGCACAGCGTGTCGCGCCACGCATAGACATGGTCCTGCGCACGCGTGCGTGCGAGGTGCCAGGCTTCCCACGCGATGCAGAGCAGGAAGACGGGCGCCAGCGCGAGCAGAAGCAATTCGACGTCGAATCGCATGGACGTGTCTCCTCCTTTCCCCTGCAAGCCGTGAGGCCGGGCGTACGGCCCGTTGTAGATATCGGTCAGGCCAACAGCCTACGCAATCGCCACGCGCTAGGCGAGGGGGCAGCGTAGAGGGTTCCCTCTGAGGACAGGGTTTCTACGGAAGTCATGCGGAACGGGGCCTCGCGGTGCGGCCCCGTTTTGCGGGCACATCTGGCGGGCCGTGCGCGGCGCGCCGGCGGCCGAGGCCGTTTCAAACCGCACAGGGCGAAATCCCCGAGGACGGGGCGCCCGATGCACGGTGTCTCCCCGCGATCGACGCAAGCCGACGCCGTGGCATGCGTGCGCTGCGCCGCGGCGAGTGCGTCGTCAGTGCGCGCCCGCGTAGATCCATTCGAGCAGCGTGTCGTGCGCGGCGCGCGCGGCTTCCGCGTGATCGTCGTTGATGAAACTGACGACGACGTAGCTCTGGCCGTCGGCGCCCGCGACGTAGCCCGCGATCGCGCGCACGTCGCGCAGCGTGCCGGTCTTGATGTGCGCGTTGCCGAGCACGCCGGCGTTGGTCAGGCGGTTCTTCATCGTGCCGTCGATGCCGGCGATCGGCAGCGAATCGATGAACGCCTGCGCGACGGGGCTCGCGTTCGCGGCCTGCAGCAGCGCAGCGAGCGACTGAGCGCTGACGTGCTCCTCGCGCGACAGGCCCGAGCCGTTCTCGAGGTCGAGGTCGGGCATCGCGATTCCGCTCTTCTGCAGGAACGCGTGAATCGCGTGGCTCGACTGCTCGGGGCTCGCGGGCGGCTTGCCGGCGGCCGCGCCGATCGTCAGGAACAGGTTGCGCGCCATCACGTTGTTGCTGAACTTGTTGATGTCGTAGACGATGCTGCCGAGCACGGGGCTGTGATGGACGGCGAGCGGGCGCGCGGTGGTCGGCACCTTGCCTTCGCTGACGGGGCCCGCGATCGTGCCGCCGTCCTGCTGCCACAGCGCGAGGAAGCCGCGCGTGAAGAACGTCGTGTGATCGAGGATCGCGAGGTTGGTCGTGTGCGCGCCGCAGCGCAGCGGATAGTCGCCGGCGAACGACGCGGTCATGATCCCGCCGCCGGCCGACAGTGTCGGACGCGCGGCGGCCGCCGCCGCGCCGCACGACCCGTTGCCTTCGACCAGCTGGTTGTCGATCGACAGGTTCGCGAGCGGGGGCAGCACGTCGACGGCGACCTTGCCGTCGTCGCCCGGCGTGACCGTGAACGACACGGCCTTGAACGCGTACAGCAGCGGATCGGGGCCGACGTTGTACGGTGCGCTCGCGTCGTCGTCGAACGACGGCAGGTCGCGCGTCGACGCGGCGAAATAGCTCTTGTCGAGCACGAGGCCGCCGGCCACGCGCTTGATGCCGGCCTTGCGGATCTTGTCGACGAGGTCGATCAGTTCCTCCGGTACGAGCTTCGGATCGCCGGTGCCCTTGATGTACAGGTTGCCCTGCAGCGTGCCGTCCGGATCGACCGGGCCGTCCGCGTACGCGGTGGTGCGCCAGCGGTAGTCGGGGCCGAGGATCGACAGGCCCGAGAAGGTCGTGACGAGCTTCATCGTCGACGCCGGCATCATCGGCCGGTTCGCATTCCATGCGATCAGCGGCTCGGGATCGCCGACGCGCTCGACCACAACGCTCATCGCCGAGGCCGGCACCTTCGCGCGCTGCAGCGCCACGAGCACGGACGCCGGCAGGCCGGCCGCCCGCGCGGCGGGCGACACGACGGCGGTCTTGCGCGCCTCCTTGTGGGACTTCTTGCGGGCCTGCGCGGACGGTGCGAACGCAAGGGCCGTGCAGGTGGCGACGACGGCGGCCGCGCGCAGGAAGGGGCGGGCGCGGGGGGCGAACCGGGCGGAAAGATCGGAAATCGGCATGGGCGAATACGGGAAAAGCACGGGATTCGGGCAGAGCGCGCGCGGCGCCGGAGCGCACATTGTAGAGACAAGTGCGGACATGCTCCCGGCGATCTGCCTTTCTGTTGCATTGCACGGGGCGCACGCGATTCGCGGCGCTACAATGGTCGCCATGTTTCACTCGCCCGATGGGTTCCAGCTCCGATGCGGATTCTGCTTGTTGAAGACGATCGAATGATTGCCGAGGGCGTACGCAAGGCGTTGCGCGCCGACGGCTTCGCAGTCGACTGGGTGCAGGACGGCGACGCCGCGCTCACGGCGCTCGGCGGCGAGACGTACGACCTGCTGCTGCTCGACCTCGGCTTGCCGAAGCGCGACGGCATCGACGTGCTGCGCACGCTGCGCGCGCGCGGGCTGTCGCTGCCGGTGCTGATCGTCACCGCGCGCGATGCGGTGGCCGATCGCGTGAAGGGGCTCGACGCGGGCGCCGACGACTACCTCGTCAAGCCGTTCGACCTCGACGAACTGGGCGCGCGGATGCGCGCGCTGATCCGCCGCCAGGCAGGGCGCAGCGAGTCGCTGATCCGTCACGGCGCGCTGACGCTCGATCCCGCGGCGCACCAGGTGACGCTCGACGGCGCGCCCGTCGCGCTGTCCGCGCGCGAGTTCGCGCTGCTCGAGGCGCTGCTCGCGCGGCCCGGTGCGGTGCTGTCGAAGAGTCAGCTCGAGGAAAAGATGTACGGCTGGGGCGAGGAGATCGGCAGCAACACGGTCGAGGTCTACATCCACGCGCTGCGCAAGAAGCTCGGCTCGGACCTGATCCGCAACGTGCGCGGGCTCGGCTACATGGTCGTCAAGGAAAGCTGACGCGTGAGGTCGATTCGTCATCAATTGCTGATCTGGCTGCTCGCGATCGTCGTCGCGGGCGTGGGCGCCGCGGGCTGGCTCATCTACCGGCAGGCGCTCGCCGAGGCGAACGAATTGTTCGACTACCAGCTGCAGGAAATCGCCGCGGCGCTGCCGTCCGAGCCGTTCTCGCAGGTGTTCGGTTCGCGCACCAACGGCGACGAAGGCATCGTGATCCAGATCTGGAACCGCAACGGCGTGCTGATGTACTTCTCGCATCCGCGTGCGCCGATCGCGCCGCGCGCGGAGCTCGGCTTCTCGACCGAGCGCACCGATCGCGGCGAATGGCGCGTGTACGGCGCGATCGTCGGCGACAACGTCGTGCAGCTCGCGCAGCCGCTGTCGGTGCGCAACCGGCTCGCGGCGAACGTGGCGCTGCGCACTCTGTGGCCGCTGATCGTGCTGCTGCCGTTCCTCGGCGCGGCAGTCTGGGTGATCGTCGGGCGCGGGCTCGCGCCGCTCGGCCGCGTGACGCGCGCGGTCGAGACGCGCCGGCCCGAAGCGCTCGATCCGCTACCCGATTCGCGTCTGCCGCTCGAGGTGCAGCCGCTCGTGCGTGCGCTGAACGGGCTGCTTGCGCGGCTGTCGGCGGCGCTCGACACGCAGAAGGCCTTCGTCGCCGATGCCGCGCACGAACTGCGCACGCCACTCGCGGCCGTGCAGATCCAGGCGCAGCTCGTCGCGCGCGCGAAGGACGATACGTCGCGCCGCGAGGCGGTCGCCGATCTGCAGGACGGCGTCACGCGGGCGACGCGCCTCGCCGAGCAGTTGCTCGCGCTGGCGCGTGCCGAACCGGACGGCGCCACGATGCGCGAGCCGGTCGACCTGCAGGCGCTGCTCGTCGAATGCGTGGCCGCGCATGCACCGCTCGCGCAACGGCACAGCATCGATCTCGGCTTCGAGGAGAGCTGCGCGGCGACCGTCGTCGCGGATGTCGGCGCGCTGCGCGTGATGTTCGGCAACCTGCTCGACAACGCGGTGAAGTACACGCCGGACGGCGGCCGCATCGACGTGTCGCTGACCCGCGACGCGGCCGGCCGCGTATGCGTGCAGATCGGCGACAGCGGCCCCGGCATCCCGGCGGACGAGCGCGAGCGCGTGTTCGACCGCTTCTACCGGGACAGCTCCGCGCGGGCGCGCGCCGACGTGTCGGGCAGCGGGCTCGGGCTGGCGATCGTCAAGCGCGTCGCGGCGCAGCAGGGCGCGACGGTGACGCTCGGCGACGCGGCCGCGGGCGGCCTGCTCGTGAGCGTCGTGTTCCGAGACGCCGAGATGCCGGCGCAGGCGCCGCAGGTGTCCGAATCCGTATGACAAACCACGCGGGTGGCGGCCTAAGCTCCGTTTAAGGTCGATTAAGCCTCCTTTAAGTCAGGGTCGTTACGCTGCGTCCTAACAACGAGGAGGTCCTACGATGAACACCCGATTCCTTGCGCGCGGCGCCGTCGCGGTCGCCGTGGCGGCTGCCCTGTCTGCCGGCTATGTCGCAGGCACCCGCCGCGCCGATCCGCAGATCATCACGCCCGCGCAGGCCGCCGCGCTCATGCCGGCCGAGGCCGCGGCGAAGACCGGCATTCCCGATTTCTCCGGGCTGGTCGAAACTTACGGCCCGGCCGTCGTGAACATCAGCGCGAAGCACGTCGTGAAGCAGGTGTCGCGGCGTGTGCCACAGCCGCAGCTGCCGATCGATCCGAGCGATCCGTTCTACCAGTTCTTCAAGCACTTCTACGGCCAGGTGCCGGGCATGGGCGGCGACACGCAGCCGGACGACCAGCCGAGCGCGAGCCTCGGTTCGGGATTCATCGTCAGCGCGGACGGGTACATCCTCACCAACGCTCACGTGATCGACGGCGCGAACGTCGTCACGGTCAAGCTGACCGACAAGCGCGAGTACAAGGCGAAGGTCGTCGGCGCCGACAAGCAATCCGACGTCGCGGTGCTGAAGATCGACGCGAGCGGCCTGCCGACCGTGAAGATCGGCGACCCGGCGCAGAGCAAGGTCGGCCAGTGGGTCGTCGCGATCGGTTCGCCGTACGGCTTCGACAACACGGTCACGTCCGGCATCATCAGCGCGAAATCGCGCTCGCTGCCCGACGAGAACTACACGCCGTTCATCCAGACCGACGTGCCGGTGAACCCCGGCAACTCGGGCGGCCCGCTGTTCAACCTGCAGGGCGAGGTGATCGGCATCAACTCGATGATCTACTCGCAGACGGGTGGCTTCCAGGGCCTGTCGTTCGCGATTCCGATCAACGAGGCGATCAAGGTCAAGGACGAGCTCGTGAAGACGGGACACGTGAGCCGTGGCCGCCTCGGGGTTGCCGTGCAGGGGCTGAACCAGACGCTCGCGAGCTCGTTCGGACTGCAGAAGCCGGACGGCGCGCTCGTCAGTTCGGTCGACCCGAACGGCCCGGCCGCGAAGGCGGGCTTGCAGCCGGGCGACGTGATCCTCGCGGTCAACGGCTCGCCGGTCGCCGACTCCACGTCGCTGCCCGCGCAGATCGCGAACCTGAAGCCGGGCTCGAAGGCCGATCTGCAGGTGTGGCGCGACAAGTCGAGGAAGTCGATCAGCGTGACGCTCGGCGCGATGACCGACGCGAAGCTGGCCTCGAACGACGGCGGCCCCGTCGAGCAGGGGCGCCTCGGCGTCGCGGTGCGTCCGCTCACGCCGCAGGAGCGCAGCGCAACCAGCTTGTCGCACGGGCTGATCGTGCAGCAGGCCGGCGGCCCGGCAGCCAGCGCGGGCATCCAGCCCGGCGACGTGATCCTCGCGGTGAACGGCCGCCCGGTCACGAGCCCCGAGCAGTTGCGCGACGCGGTCAAGGGAGCGGGCAACAGTCTTGCTCTCCTGATCCAGCGCGATAATGCACAGATCTTCGTGCCGGTCGACCTGAGCTGACCGGCGGCCGCTGCGGGCCGGCCTCGCCGGCCTTGGCGGGCGCCGCCGGCGTTCGACCCGTGGTGCCGTGTTCCGACCCGAAAGGAGGGAGCCATGCAATATCTACGCAACGTGTCCCGATTTGCCGCCGCCGCGGCGCTGGCCGCCGGCTGCGCCGTCGCCGCGTCCGGCGCGTACGCACAATCGGACGGCTTGCCCGCGGCGAGCCAGCAGGGCGATGTCAGCTACGTGTCAGGCGGCATCGGCAAGGATCAATCGACGGCATTCGAGCAGAACGAGGCGGCGTGGCCGCTCGCACTGCGCTTCACCGGCAAGGGCGGCGAATACCTGGCCGACGTCCATGTGCGGATCGTCGACAGCAAGGGCACCGAGCTGCTGACGACGGATGCGCGCGGGCCGTACATGCTCGTCAAGCTGCCGCCTGGGCGCTACACCGTGCATGCGTCGTACCAGGGCAGCGACGAATCGCGCGCGGTCACGGTCGGTGCGAAGGGCGGGGCGAAGGCCGCGTTCCAGTGGAGTGCGCAGTAGCGCATCGCGCGCGGGCGCGGTCAGGCCGCGCAATCGGAGGCGGTTTCGCCCATAATGAGAGCCACGGCACCTGTGCCGTGGCTTTTTCGTTTCCTGCGCCCGGCTTGCCCGCCGGGGCCGCCGTCCGGAGGAGAAACGATGTCCGATGCTGCCGACCCTCGCCTGGAAATCGTACCGAACCGCCATCGCGTGCGCGTGATCCATCGCGGCATCACGTATGCCGATTCACACGGCGCGCTGACCGTGCGCGAAACGGGCCTGCCGGACATCCATTACCTGCCGCGCGGCGACGTCAACATGCACAGGCTCGTGATGTCGAGCGTCACGACGGATTGTCCGCTGAGGGGCCGTGCCGTGTATTTCAACCTGCAGACGGAAGACGGCGTGATCGAGAACGCCGCATGGAGTTACGAGGAACCGGGGGAGACCGTGTCCGCGCTTGCGCACTACGTCGCCTTCGATGTCGCGCGGGTCGACAGTCTCATCGAGACGTCCTGATGCGGCGCGTGTTCATCGGGGAGGCATCATGGAACTGAACGACACGTTACGCGTACCGCTCGCGCCGACCGTCGTGCGGGAGGCACTCGAGGATCTCGCGTTGCTGCGGGCGAGCTTCGACCATTGCGAATCGTTCGTGAAGCACGCGCACGGTGAGTTCGCGCTGACCATCACGGTGCCGCTCGGCCCGCTGCGTGCCCGCTACGACGTGCGTGCGCATCTGGCGAGCGAGCAGGGCGACGCGGAAGGCCAGCCGCGCCGCGTGCTCAACTTCAAGGCGCGGGCCGACGGCCTCGGCGCGGTGCGCGGGCAGGTGGAGCTGGTGCTGCGGCCGGACGATGACGACGCGGCCGCGACACGTATCGAATACGTGGTGTGGGCGACGGCGAGCGGCCCGCTTGCCGAACTGCCGGCGCGGCAGATCGAGAATGCGCTGTTCGCGTGGACCGACGATTTCTTCCGCGAATTCTGCGCGGTCGTGCAGGCGAAGCACGGTCTCGTACCGAACCGCGCGCGTTCGCGCCCGCAGCGTCGCCAGCATGTGTTCCTGCGGCCCGCGTCGCTGATGGCCGCGGCGAAGCGTCCGCTGCCGCCGCACCTTGGCGGCGCGCTGAGCGGCCGCGTCGCGAGCGCCGTACATCATCGCGAATCCGGCTCGCTGCCCGTCTGGGCGTGGGCGGCGATCGTCGTGTTCGTCGCGCTGCTGCTGTATGCGGCGCGCTGGATCAACGGCGTCTGAGCGGCCGGCGTGCCACCGCGTTACCCGGCCGGACGCCGGCGGCGCGGCGGCCATTAGCGCCGCGCATCGGGCCCGGCGCCGCGAAATTCCCTCCGATAGGCCGATGGCGACGTGCCGAGCGAGCCCGCGAAATGCTGGCGCAGCGATACGCTCGAGCCGTAGCCGGCCGCCTGTGCGATCGCGTCGATCGATTGTCCCGTGGTTTCCAGCAGATGCTGCGCGCGCGTGAGCCGCTCGGCCTGCAGCCACGCGGTGACGGTCGTGCCCGTCGCCTGGCGGAAGTGGCGTGTGAACGTGCGCCGGCTCATCAGCACGCGTTCGGCGAGCGAATCCACACTGTGCGCGATGTCCAGATGCGCGCGCACCCAGTCGAGCAGGCCCGCGAGCCGCGCATCGCGCGGGTGCGCGGCAACCGGCTGCGGCACGTATTGCGCCTGCCCGCCCTGGCGGTGCGGCGGGATCACGAGGCGGCGCGCGATCTGGTTCGCGGCGTCCGAGCCGAAGCGCCGCCGCACGACGTGCAGGCAGCAGTCGAGCCCCGCGGCCGTGCCGGCCGACGTCATCAGGTTGCCGTCGTCGACGTACAGCACATCGGGGTCGAGCTTCACGCGTGGAAAGCGCTGCGCGAAGTCGTCGGCCCACGCCCAGTGCGTCGTGGCCGGGCGTCCGTCGAGCAGCCCGGCCGCGGCGAGCACGTACGCGCCGAGGCACAGGCCGACGACCTGCGCGCCGCGCGCGGCGGCCGCGCGCACTGCATCGACCAGCACGTCAGGCGGTGCTTCGTCGGGATCGCGCCATGCCGGCACGATGACGATGTCCGCGTCGTCGAGCGCATCGAGCCCGTACGGCGCGGTGATCGTGAAGCCGCCCGTCGTCGACAGCGGGCCGCGCTCGGCCGAGCACACGCGAAACTCGAACGTGGGCATCGCGGCCGCATCGCGTTCCTTGCCGAACACGACGGATGGCACCGACAGGTGGAACGGGCTGATGCCGTCGTACGCGATCACGGCGACGACGGTCGGGGCAGGGGCAACGGACGACGCGGCGGCGCGCATGACGGGCTCCGGAATGGCGATGGCCCGATTTTATCGAAGAATGGCTATCGGGCCACTGTCCGTCTGCGCGATGCGATCCGACAATGCATCGCATCGCGCTGCTGGCCGCCCCGTTCCGGAGCGGGGCGGCGCTGCCGAAACCGGAGCCTGCCATGTCGAATGCCATATTGCCTTCCGCTTCCCGCCGCGCGCTGATCGTGATCGATGTCCAGAACGAATACGTAACGGGCAACCTGCCGATAGAGTATCCGCCCGTCGACGCATCGCTGGCGAACATCGGCCGTGCGATCGACGCCGCGCACGCGGCGGGCGTGCCCGTGATCGTCGTCCAGCACGTCGCGCCGGCGGGTGCGCCGATCTTCGCGCCGGGCACGGACGGCGTCGCGCTGCATCCGGTCGTCGCCGACCGGCCGTATGCGCACCTGATCGTGAAGGCGCAGGCCAGTTCGTTCGCCGGCACCGATCTCGCCGCATGGCTCGACGCGCACGGCATCGACACGCTCGTGGTCGCCGGCTACATGACGCACAACTGCAATGCATCGACGGTCTATCACGCGGCGCACGCGGGGCTCGCCGTCGAGTATCTGGCGGACGCGACCGGCGCGTTGCCGTACGTGAATGGCGCGGGTGCGGCGAGTGCCGAAGAGATTCACCGGGCGTACACGGTGGTGTTTCAGTCTAATTTCGCGGCCGTGATGTCGACCGATGAATGGATCGCGGGACTCGGCGGCGCGGCGATGCCGGCGCGCGATTCGGTGGCCGCGTCGAACCGGCGGGCCCGCGCGCAACGCGCGAAGGCCGCCTGAGCGAATCGGGGAGGGCAGGGGGCGACCGGGCGGAGCGGCGCCGCCGTCTGCGCGTGGCCGGATCGACCGGCCGGTCGCGATCACGCGGCCAGCGGCGCGCCGGCGGAGGGGCCGTCGGTCAGTCGCTCGTCTTCAGCATCGCCGGGCTGTAACGCATCATGTCGAAGCAGCCGTCGACGAGCTGTTCCGCATGCTGCTCGGCATCGATCTCGTCGGGCAGCATCAGCATGTCACGCACGAAACCGCTGACGAGCGTGTGCAGCATCAGCGTCGCGCGCCATGTGTCGAGCCGCTCGGGCAGCAGCTTGAGCCGCACGGCGCCCGCGAGATCGGCATCGATCGCGTGCAGCGCCTCGCTCATCCCCGCACGGTTGCGCTGCAGCAGCGGCTCCATGTCCGCGACGTACTCGCACTTCATGAACAGGATGCTGAACACGCGCCGCAACTGCGAGTCGCGCTGTACACCGAGCAGGCACCAGATCAGGATCTTGCGGATTTTCTCCAGCGGATTGCCGCCGGGCGCGTCGAGCGGCATCCGCTTGAGCTCGTCGATCGGCAGGAACACGCGGTCGAACATCGCGTCGAACAGCTCGCTCTTGTTCGCGAAATGCCAGTAGATCGCGCCGCGCGTCACGCCGGCGTGCTGGGCGATGTCGGCGAGCGACGTGTGCGACACGCCCTTCTCGAAGAACACGTGTTCGGCGGCGTCGAGAATGCGGTTGCGCGTCTCGAGCGCCTCCTCCTTGGTGCGTCTGACCATGTGCAGGCCTGAATGGATCGATCGTAGGTGAATATAGGGTCGGCAACCCTCGTCGTCGCTGTGCGGACGGGCTATGCTTGCGACTGGTAATAATTCGTAAGACCTAGCGGTTGGCGACGGGCGAGCGGGCTTTTTACATACATTCGTGAATGTATATACAATACCACCCTACGATCGAATGACCAAAGTGGCAATCAGTTAATATCCCACTCTGCTGATTCCCGCCAAAGTACCAGTCCGCAGTTCGCGGCATCTCGTCGGCATGGAGGTCTCGTGCCGACTTGCTGTATCCAGTAGTCCAGTAATTCAGGTGTTCGATCTGCGCCGCGAGGCGCATCCGTGTTGCGCTCCCGTCGGGTGCTGCACTTATTCCGTTGGTTATACACAGAGGTCGCTCCATGCGCGTCGAACGGGTTCCATACCGCTTGATCACTGTCGCGGCAGCCGCGGTTTTTCTGGCTGCATGCGGAAAAAAAGAATCGGCACCGCCGCCGCAAACGCCGGAAGTCGGCGTCGTCACCGTCCAGCCGCAAGCCGTGCCGGTCTTCAGCGAACTGCCGGGCCGTACCAGCGCATTCCTCGTCGCGCAGGTCCGCGCGCGGGTCGACGGCATCGTGCTGCGTCGTGAGTTCACCGAAGGCACCGACGTCAAGGCTGGCCAGCGTCTGTACAAGATCGATCCGGCGCCGTACATCGCGGCATTGAACAGCGCGAAGGCGACGCTCGCGAAGGCGCAGGCGAACCTCGTCACGCAGAACGCGCTGGTCGCGCGCTACAAGGTGCTCGTGGCCGCGAACGCGGTCAGCAAGCAGGACTACGACAACGCGGTGGCCACCCAGGGGCAGGCCGCGGCGGACGTCGCGGCCGGCAAGGCGGCGGTCGATACCGCACAGATCAACCTCGGCTACACGGACGTGGTCTCGCCGATCACGGGCCGCGTCGGCATTTCGCAAGTGACGCCGGGCGCCTACGTGCAGGCGAGCCAGGCGACGCTGATGTCGACGGTGCAGCAACTCGACCCCGTGTACGTGGACCTCACGCAATCGAGCCTCGAGGGCCTGAAGCTGCGCCAGGACGTGCAGAGCGGCCGCCTGAAGACGAGTGGCCCGGGCGCGGCGAAGGTGTCGCTGATCCTCGAGGACGGCAAGACGTATTCGGAAGTCGGCAAGCTGCAGTTTTCCGACGTGACGGTCGACCAGGCAACCGGCTCGGTGACGATCCGCGCGGTCTTCCCGAACCCGGGCCGCGTGCTGCTGCCGGGGATGTTCGTGCGTGCGCGTATCGAGGAAGGCGTGAACGAGAACGCGTTCCTGGTGCCGCAGATCGGCGTCACGCATGACCAGAAGGGCCAGGCGATCGCGATGGTAGTGAACGCGAGCAACAAGGTCGAGCCGCGTACGCTGAAGACGTCGGGCATGCGCGGCCAGGACTGGATCGTCGAAGGCGGTCTGCAGGCGGGCGACCACGTGATCGTGCAGGGCGGCGAGAAGGTGCGTCCGGGCGCGACCGTGAAGTCGGTGGCGGCACAACTCGCCCCGGCGGCCGGTGCCGCATCGGGTGTCGCCGCTGCCACCGCCGCGCCGGCTGCCGCCGGTTCCGGCGCCGCCGCCGCGTCCGGTGCCGCCGCATCGGGCGCCGCGCCGGCGAGTGCCGCCGCTGCTTCGAGCGCGCAATAACAGGGAGCCTGTTTCATGGCAAAGTTTTTTATCGATCGCCCGATCTTCGCGTGGGTGATCGCCATCATCCTGATGCTGGCCGGGGTCGCGGCGATCTTCACGCTGCCGATCTCGCAGTATCCGACGATCGCGCCGCCATCGATCCAGATCACTGCGAACTACCCGGGCGCTTCCGCGAAGACGGTGGAAGACACGGTGACGCAGGTGATCGAGCAGCAGATGAGCGGTCTCGACAACTTCCTGTACATGTCGTCGACCAGTGACGACTCGGGCAACGCGACGATCACGCTGACGTTCGCGCCGGGCACCAACGCCGACATCGCGCAGGTCCAGGTGCAGAACAAGCTGTCGCTCGCGACGCCGGTTCTGCCCCAGGTCGTGCAGCAGCTCGGCCTGTCGGTGACGAAGTCGAGCAGCAGCTTCCTGCTGGTGCTCGCCTTCAACTCCGAAGACGGCAGCATGAACAAGTACGACCTCGCGAACTTCGTGGCGTCGCACGTGAAGGATCCGATCAGCCGGCTGAACGGCGTCGGCACCGTCACGCTGTTCGGCTCGCAGTACGCGATGCGGATCTGGCTCGACCCGACCCGCCTGACGAACTACGGCCTCACGCCGGTCGACGTGAGCTCGGCGATCACCGCGCAGAACGTGCAGATCGCGGGCGGTCAGATCGGCGGCACGCCGGCCAAGCCGGGCACCATGCTGCAGGCGACGATCACCGAATCGACGCTGCTGCAGACGCCCGAGCAGTTCGGCAACATCCTGCTGAAGGTCAACCAGGACGGCTCGCAGGTTCGCCTGAAGGACGTCGCGCAGATCGGCCTCGGCGGCGAAAACTACAACTTCGACACGAAGTACAACGGTCAGCCGACCGCGGCACTCGGTATCCAGCTCGCGACCAACGCGAACGCGCTCGCGACCGCGAAGGCCGTGCGCGCGAAGATCGACGAGCTCGCACCGTTCTTCCCGCACGGCCTCGTCGTGAAGTATCCGTACGACACGACGCCGTTCGTGAAGCTGTCGATCGAGGAAGTGGTCAAGACGCTGCTCGAAGGTATCGTGCTCGTGTTCCTCGTGATGTATCTGTTCCTGCAGAACCTGCGGGCGACGATCATCCCGACGATCGCGGTGCCGGTGGTGCTGCTCGGCACGTTCGCGATCATGTCGCTCGTGGGCTTCTCGATCAACACGCTGTCGATGTTCGGCCTCGTGCTCGCGATCGGCCTGCTGGTGGACGATGCGATCGTGGTGGTCGAGAACGTCGAGCGCGTGATGGCGGAAGAGGGCCTGTCACCGAAGGAGGCGACCCGCAAGGCGATGGGCCAGATCACCGGCGCACTCGTCGGCGTGGCGCTGGTGCTGTCGGCGGTGTTCGTGCCGGTCGCGTTCTCCGGCGGGTCGGTCGGCGCGATCTATCGCCAGTTCTCGCTGACGATCGTGTCGGCGATGGTGCTGTCGGTGCTCGTCGCGTTGATTCTGACGCCGGCACTGTGCGCGACGATCCTGAAGCCGATCCCGCAAGGGCATCACGAAGAGAAGAAGGGCTTCTTCGGCTGGTTCAACCGCACGTTCAACAACAGCCGCGACAAGTACCACGTCGGCGTGCACCACGTGATCAAGCGTTCGGGCCGCTGGCTCATCATCTACCTGGTCGTGATCGTCGCGGTCGGCCTGCTGTTCGTGCGCCTGCCGAAGTCGTTCCTGCCGGATGAAGACCAGGGCCTGATGTTCGTGATCGTGCAGACGCCGTCGGGCTCGACGCAGGAAACGACCGCGAAGACGCTCGCGAACATTTCCGACTACCTGCTGAAGGACGAGAAGGAAATCGTCGAATCGGCGTTCACGGTCAACGGCTTCAGCTTCGCGGGTCGCGGCCAGAACTCGGGTCTCGTGTTCGTGCGACTGAAGGACTACTCGCAGCGTCAGCATGCGAACCAGAAGGTGCAGGCCCTGATCGGCCGGATGTTCGGGCGCTACGCGGGCTACAAGGACGCGATCGTGATCCCGTTCAACCCGCCGTCGATTCCCGAACTCGGTACGGCCGCGGGCTTCGACTTCGAGCTGACGGACAACGCCGGTCTTGGCCACGACGCGCTGATGGCCGCGCGTAACCAGCTGCTCGGGATGGCCTCGAAGGATCCGACGCTGCAGGGCGTGCGCCCGAACGGCCTGAACGACACGCCGCAGTACAAGGTCGACATTGACCGCGAGAAGGCGAATGCGCTCGGCGTGACGGCGGATGCGATCGACCAGACGTTCTCGATCGCGTGGGCGTCGAAGTACGTGAACAACTTCCTCGACACCGACGGCCGGATCAAGAAGGTGTACGTGCAGGCCGACGCGCCGTTCCGGATGACGCCGGAGGACATGAACATCTGGTACGTGCGCAACGGGTCGGGCGGGATGGTGCCGTTCAGCGCGTTCGCGACCGGTCACTGGACGTACGGTTCGCCGAAGCTCGAGCGCTACAACGGCGTGTCGGCGATGGAAATCCAGGGTCAGGCCGCGCCGGGCAAGTCGACCGGCCAGGCGATGACCGCGATGGAAGGGCTCGCGAAGAAGCTGCCGGTCGGTATCGGCTATTCGTGGACCGGCCTGTCGTTCCAGGAAATCCAGTCGGGTTCGCAGGCGCCGATCCTGTACGCAATTTCGATCCTCGTCGTGTTCCTGTGTCTCGCGGCGCTGTATGAAAGCTGGTCGATCCCGTTCTCGGTGATCATGGTGGTGCCGCTCGGCGTGATCGGCGCACTGCTCGCGGCGACGATGCGCGGCCTCGAGAACGACGTGTTCTTCCAGGTCGGCCTGCTGACCACCGTGGGCTTGTCCGCGAAGAACGCGATCCTGATCGTGGAATTCGCGCGCGAACTGCAGATGACGGAGAAGATGGGGCCGATCGAGGCCGCGCTGGAAGCAGCGCGCCTGCGGCTGCGTCCGATCCTGATGACGTCGCTCGCGTTCATTCTCGGCGTGATGCCGCTCGCGATCAGCAACGGCGCGGGTTCGGCGAGCCAGCACGCGATCGGCACGGGCGTGATCGGCGGGATGATCACGGCGACGTTCCTCGCGATCTTCATGATCCCGATGTTCTTCGTGAAGATCCGCGCGATCTTCAGCGGCGAGAAGGAAGACGTCGACCAGGCGCTGCGCCTCGCTCAGGAGCACTCGCACCACGAAGAGAAGCCGGGCAACGGCGACGAAGGCAACAAGGGACAGTGATGATGCAAAAACACGCTTTGACTGCAATCGCGGTCGCGCTCTTTGCCACGGGCTGCACGATGGCGCCGCATTACAAGCGGCCCGACGCGCCCGTCGCACAGGCGTACCCGGCCGGCGGCGTCTATGCGACGCAGCCGGGCGCTGCCGGCGCGCGCAGCGCGAACGGCCAGGCGGCGACCGCCATCGGCTGGCGCGAATTCTTCGTCGATCCGCGCCTGCAGCGGCTGATCGAGATCGCGCTGAAGAACAACCGCGACCTGCGCGTGTCGGTGCTGAACATCGAGGCGGCGCGCGCGCAGTACCAGATCACGCGCGCGGGCCTGTTCCCGACGCTCGACGGCACGGGCACGGGCAGCATCCAGCGCGTGCCGCAGGGCCTGTCGCAGACGGGTGCGCCGTATATCTCGCGCGCCTACAACGTCGGCGTTTCGGCGTCGTGGGAACTCGACCTGTTCGGCCGCGTGCAGAGCCTGAAGGACCAGGCGCTCGCGCAGTACCTGTCGACGTCGTATGCGCGGCAGGCTGCCGAGATCTCGCTCGTGTCGCAGGTCGCGGACCAGTACCTGACGCTGCTGTCCACCGATGACCTGTTGCAGGTCACGGAGAACACGCTGAAGACGGCACAGGCGTCGTACGACCTGACGAAGCTGCAGTTCGACAACGGCACGGGCTCCGAGCTCGAGCTGCGTCAGGCGCAGACGGTCGTCGAGACGGCGCTCGCGAACCAGCAGGCGCAGGCGCGTGCGCGTGCGCAGGCGCTGAACGCGCTGGTGCTGCTGATCGGCGAGCCGCTGCCGGACGATCTGCCGGCGGGCATGCCACTCGATGCGCAGAACCTGCTGACGGACGTGCCGGCCGGTCTGCCGTCCGACCTGCTGACGCGTCGTCCTGACGTGATGCAGGCCGAGCAGACGCTCCTGGCCGCGAACGCGAACATCGGCGCGGCACGCGCGGCGTTCTTCCCGCGTATCTCGCTGACGGGCGCGTTCGGCACCGGCAGCCCGACGCTCGGTGGCCTGTTCAAGGCCGGCACGGCGGCGTGGTCGTTCGCGCCGCAGATCACGATGCCGATCTTCGAAGGCGGGCAGAACATCGCGAACCTGAACCTCGCGAACGTGCAGAAGCGTATCGAGATCGCCAACTACGAGAAGGCGATCCAGTCGGCGTTCCGCGAAGTGTCGGACGGGCTGGCTGCACGCGGCACGTACGATCAGCAGATCGCCGCGCTCGAGCGAAACGAGCACGCGCAGCAGCGTCGCTTCGACCTGTCGGACCTGCGCTACAAGAATGGTGTCGACAGCTACCTGTCGGTGCTGACTGCGCAGACCGACCTGTACTCGGCGCAGCAGTCGCTGATCAGCGCGCGTCTGGCACGCTGGACGAACCTGGTCACGCTTTACCGCGCATTGGGCGGTGGCTGGATCCAGCGCGCCGGCGAGACGCCGCGCGCACCGGACGAAACGGTCGACTACGACAAGGCGGCCGCACCGGCGCCTGCGTCGGCAGCGGCGACGAACGGGTAAGCACGAAGGCGGGCAGGGGCGGGCGACCGCTCCGGTTCGCCGAGGTCGCGGTTCTCGGGATACGACAACGCCACGGACGAAAGTCCGTGGCGTTTTTTTGCGGCCAGTTTGGTTTGCAGCGACCGCGGATCGTCATCACCGGCACCACTGCTATCGCCGCCCAACCACTCGCCACAAAGCAAAACGCCACGGCAAGCCGTGGCGTTTTTCCTCTACCGTATCGCGCCATGTTCCGGCGCATCCCGGGCGGATCGATCAGTGATGCACGTCGGCCGGGCGTCCGTCGAAGTCGTGCCCTGCGCGGCGAATCTCGCAACGTGCATCCTTCTCTGCCTTCACGCCGTTGAACACGATGTTCAGGATCACGGCGGTGGCGGACGCGAGCAGGATGCCGCTGTGCAGGATCGGTGCGAGCGCGGGCGGCAGCTTCGAGAAGAAGTGCGGCGACACGACCGGCACGAGGCCCATCCCGACGCTGACGGCGACGATGAACAGGTTGTGCGAGTTGTCGACGAAGTCGACCTTCGACAGCACCTTGATGCCGTTCGCGGCCACCATCCCGAACATCACGATGCCCGCGCCGCCGAGCACGAACGGCGGCACCGATGCGACGACCTGCGCCATCTTCGGGAACAGGCCGAGCAGCACCAGGATCACGCCGCCCGTCGCGCAGACGAACCGGCTCTTCACGCCCGTCACGCCGATCAGGCCGACGTTCTGCGAGAACGACGTATGCGGAAACGAGTTGAAGATGCCGCCGATCAGCGTGCCGAGGCCGTCGACGCGCAGGCCGCGCACGAGGCGCTCCTGGTTGACCGGGCGATCGACCATGTCGCCGACCGCGAGGAACATGCCGGTCGATTCGATGAACGTGACGAACATCACCGTGACCATCGTCGCGATCGACAGCGGGTCGAAGTGCGGCAGGCCGAAGTGGAACGGCATCACGAACCCGACCCACGGTGCGTGCGCGACGCCGTCGGTATTCACGCGACCGATCGCGAACGCGATCACGAAGCCGGCGACGATGCCGAGCAGCACCGAGATGTTCGCGAGGAAGCCGCGGCCGAACTTGTTGATCAGCAGGATCAGCGTGAGCACGAGCAGCGACAGGCCGAGGTAGACGGGGCTGCCGTATTCGGGGTTGCCGACGCCGCCCGCTGCCCAGTTGATCCCGACTTCCATCAGCGACAGCCCGATCACCGCGATCACGGTGCCGACGACGACCGGCGGAAAGAATCGCAACAGCTTGCCGATCATCGGCGCGAGCACGATGCCGATGATGCCGGCCGCGATGGTCGAGCCGAAGACGTCGAGAATGCCGAGGCCGGGGTTGGTGCCGATCGCGATCATCGGGCCGACGGCCGCGAACGTGCAGCCCATGATGACGGGCAGGCGGATCCCGAAGATCCACAGGCCGAGCGTCTGGATCAGCGTGGCGATACCGCACGAAAACAGATCGGCGCTGATCAGGAACGCGATCTGGTCTTTCGGCAGCTTCAGCGCGCCGCCGACGATAAGCGGCACGGCTACGGCGCCGGCGTACATGACGAGGACGTGCTGCAGACCAAGCGTTACAAGCTTGCCGGTCGGCAGCACCTCATCGCACGGATGGACCGTGTTCGATTGCATCTGTCTCACTCCATGATCTTGTTTTCGGGGTGATACGAAGTTATGCGGAATGGAACATCGCAACAAGAGCACTGGGTTCTATTCCGTTCTTTGCTGGTTCGATATGCCATTTCGGCATGAAACAGGGTGTCGATCATCGGGAAACTGCCGCTGGAGTGAGGTTCCCCGGTTTTATAGCCCTTCAAAATAGTGCATGCCGCCATGTCAAATATCGGCGGCTTTATGGTGTGTATCGCGACCGTGGCATAGTGGAAAAAACGACCGGTGGAAAATCGCGCCGGGTTAACCCGCTGGCGGCCGTTCTGGCGCGTAACGCGTGGCCGGGTGAAACCGATGGTGCGAGGCTGCGTTTTTCACGTCGCCAGGGTGTCAAAAACGCCGAGCAAGTCGGGCCGCATGTCGCGATCCCGCTATCATCGATATCCGTTCACTCGAATACGCCACCCCGTCATGCGCCTGCTCGGAATCGACCTCGGTACCGGCTCCGTCAAACTCGTCACGCTCGATGCCGATGGCGTCGAGCGCGCGGTTGCGAGCCAACCCTATGCATTGTCGTCGCCGCAGCCGGGCTGGGCCGAAATTGCCCCCGACGTGTGGTGGCAGGCGCTCGTGCGCGCCGCTGCGCGGCTGCCGGCCGGTGAGCGCGCGCAGGTCGCGGCGATCGGCTTCTCCGGCCAGATGCATGGCGTCGTGCTGATCGACGCGGCCGGGCAGCCGGTGCGGCCCGCGCTGTTGTGGCCCGATACGCGCGCGGTGCGCGAAGCGGACGCGGCCGACTGGCCGGACGCGCCGAATCCCGTCGCGCCCGGCATGGCGGGCCCCCTGTTGCGCTGGCTGGCCGCACACGAACCGCACGCGTTGCGGGACGCACGCTGGGCCGTGCAGCCGAAGGACTGGCTGCGCGTCGCGCTGGGCGGCGAGGTCGCGGCCGATCCGAGCGATGCATGCGCGACGGCGCTCGCGACGCCGGACGGCGCGTGGGATACGGCGCTGATCGACGCGCTGGGCTTACCCGTCGATCGGTTCGCACCCGAGCGGGCGTCGGGTGCGCGCTGCGGTGTGCTCGATGCGACGGCGGCGGCGGCACTCGGGCTGCCGGCCGGCGTGCCGCTCGCGACGGGGGCGGCCGATACGGCGTGCGCGGCGCTCGGCAGCGGGCTCGTCGCGGCCGGCGACGCGCTGCTGACCACCGGCAGCGGTGGCCAGATCGTCGTGCTCGCGGACAGGTTGCCGCCCGCACGGCGCGGGCTGCATCGTTATCGGACGGCGGCGGGCGGCGGCTATTACACGATGGCCGCGATGCAGAACGTCGGGCTCGCGCTCGAAGCCGTGCGCGGCTGGCTCGGCTATCCGGGCTGGCCGGATGCGTACGACGACGCGTTCGCCGGGCCGGCATCGGAGCGGCTCTGCTTCCTGCCGTACCTGACGGGCGAGCGTTCGCCGTGGATGAATCCCGACGCGCGCGGCGGCTGGCTCGGTCTCGGGCTCGGCGACACGCGCGGCGCGATGATGCGCGCCGCGTTCGAGGGCGTCGCATTCGCGTTGCGCGCGGGGCTCGATGCGATTCGCGATGCGAACCGGGTCGATCCGGTGACGACGCTGCGCCTTGCCGGTGGCGGCTCGGTCGATCCGCGCTGGCGTCAGTTGCTCGCGGATGCGCTCGGCGCGTCGCTCGACGCGGTCGATTGCCCGAACGCCGCGACGCGCGGCGCCGCGCTGCTCGCGGGCGTCGCGATCGGACACTGGCGCGAAGACGCGCTGCGCACGCTGGCGCCGACCGCGTCGCCGGTCGCCGCACCGCACGACGATCGCGCGCTGGCCGCACGCCATGCGCGTTTCGTCGATCTGTATGCGCGAACGGATGCGTGGTTCACGACCGGCGTTTAAACTCGGGCACTTGTCCTGTCGCGCCAGCGGTGACGCGTCGCGGCAAGCCGGCGGCTGTTTCCCGCACGCGACGGGCGGCGGGATCGGGGATCATGACGGGCACACTCCGGTATCGCCGTGTCGCGCGGCACGGCTCGACCTGATCACGCACGCGCTGCCGCTCGAGACGCTCCGCGGCGGCGCCGACCCGATGAAGACGGGCGAATCGATTCGCCCGATCGTGCTGTATTGAACGGAAGGGAACTCCATGCTCGAACTCGTTACTTCGCATGCTTGCCACGGTGGCGAGCAACGCTTCTATCGCCACGATTCGAAGGCGATCGGCCTGCCGATGAAGTTCTCGGTGTACCTGCCGCCGCAGGCCGCGCACGGTCGCGTGCCGGCGCTGTTCTATCTCGCGGGGCTCACGTGCACCGAGGAGACGTTCGCGATCAAGGGCGGCGCGCAGCAGTACGCGGCGCAGCACGGCCTCGCGCTCGTGATGCCCGATACGAGCCCGCGCGGCGCGGGCGTGCCGGGCGAGACCGATGCATGGGATTTCGGCGTCGGCGCGGGTTTCTATGTCGACGCGACGCAAGCTCCGTGGTCGACGCATTACCGGATGGAGTCGTACGTGACGGGCGAGTTGCGCGAGCTTGTCGCGGCCGAGTTGCCGATCGGCGGCACGCGGCTCGGGATCTTCGGCCACTCGATGGGCGGGCACGGCGCGCTGACGCTCGCGCTGCGTCACCCCGACCTGTACCGATCGGTGTCGGCGTTCGCGCCGATTGCCGCGCCGACGCGTTGCCCGTGGGGCGAGAAGGCGTTCTCGGGCTACCTCGGCGACGATCGCGACGCGTGGAAGCAGCACGACGCGAGCGAACTCGTCATGCGCGCGGATGCGCCGAAGTTCGCGGACGGCATCCTCGTCGACCAGGGTCTCGCCGATCAATTCCTCGCGAACCAGCTGAACCCGGACGTATTCGAAGCCGCGTGCGCGAAGGCCGGCCAGCCGCTGACGCTGCGCCGCCACGCGGGCTACGACCACGGTTACTACTTCATCTCGACGTTCATCGCCGATCACATCGTGCATCACGCACGCGTGCTCTCACTGTGAGCGGGGCGCGGCACGCGTGACCCGCGGTGCGCGCCGCACGTCGCGCGCGCATGCAAAAACGCCGGCGGCCTTTCGGCTACGCCGGCGTTTTGGTTTTCGCCGCTCGACGATCAGTGGCGCCGCAACAGGCTCGCGCCATATACGAGCGCGGACAGCGCGGTGATCCAGAAGCTCGTCGGCCAGTCGGTGTGATACGCGAGCGCGATCCCGGCCCACGCTTCGAATAGCGCGAACAGCGCGGCGAGCAGCACGCCGGTCGACAGCCGCGTCGACACGTTTTGCGCGGCCGCGGCCGGCCCGACCAGCAGCGTGAACACGAGCAGCACGCCGACGATCTGCGTTGCCGCCGCCACCGCGAGCGCGCACACCGCGAGGAACAGCACCGACACCGTGCGCAGCGACACGCCCTTGGCTTCGGCCAGCTCAGGCTGCAGCGACGCGAACAGCAGCGGCCGCGCGATCAGCGCGAGCGCGACGAGGCTCACCGCGCCGATGCCGGCCAGCACCGCGAGCGTGTCGCGGCTGACCGCGAGCACGTTGCCGAACAGCAATGCGGTGACCTGCGTCGCGAACGACGTATAGAAGTGCAGGAACAGCAGGCCGAAGCCGAGCGCGCCCGACAGGATCACGCCGATCGCGACGTCGCGGCCCGCGAGTTTTTCGCCGAGCGCACCCATGCCGATCCCGGCCGCGAGCGTGAAGCCGACCATCCCCCAGATCGGCGAGATGCCGAGCAGCACCGCGCCCGTCGCGCCGGTAAAGCCGACGTGCGACAGCGCATGGCCGGCGAAGGTTTGTCCGCGCAGCACCAGGAAGTAGCCGACGATGCCCGCGAGCACCGCGACGATTCCCGACGCGGCGAACGCGTTGATCATGAAGTCGTATTCAAACATCGTGCGAATGCCCGGGATGAGCGTGTCCGTGGTGGTGATGGCCGTGTCCGCCGCCACCGCCGTGCGAGTGGCCGTCGTCGTCCTCGTGTTCGTGGTCGTGCTTCTCGATCTCGACGTCGCCCGACATCACGAAGATCTTGCCGTTCACGCGCATCACGTCGATCGGCGAGCCGTAGAGCCGCGACAGCACCGGCCTGGTGATGACCTCGTCGACGGTCCCGAGCGCCGCGACGCCGTTGCCGAGATACAGCACGCGGTCGAGCGCGTTCAGCAGCGGATTCAGTTCGTGCGCGGAGAACAGCACGGTGATGCCGAGCTCGCGCTGCACGTTGCGCACGAGTTCGACGACGCCGCGCTGGTGGTTCGGGTCGAGGCTGATCAGCGGTTCGTCGAGCAGCAGCAGTTGCGGATTGCCGAGCAGGCATTGCGCGAGCAGCAGGCGCTGCCGCTCGCCGCCCGACAGCTCCGACAGCGGCCGGCGCGCGAGCGTCTGGCCGCCGACGAGGTCGAGCACGCGGTCGACGTCGCGCCGCGTCGCGGCGTTCGTGTGCGGCAGCCCCCAGCGGTGGCCGTCGGCGGCCATCGCGACGAAGTCGTAGCCGCGCATCCGGCGATTCGCGAGGCCGCTCCTGATCTGCGGCATGTAGCCGATCGACGCGTTGCCGCGCGCGACCGGCACGCCGCCGACCGACAGCGTGCCGCCCGTGACGGGCACGAGACCGAGCACCGCGCGCATCAGCGTCGTCTTGCCCGCGCCGTTCGGCCCGAGCACGCCGACGAATTCGCCGGGCTCGATCGAGAAACTCACGTCGCGAAGGATCGTGCGTCCGCCCAGTTCGAGCGTGACGCGATCGAGTGCGAGTGCGTGGGGAGTGTCGGTCATGGTGTTGACTGGGTCACTTCTTGCTGGCGGAAAGCGCGGCCGCGAGCGCGTCGAGCTGGCCGGCCATCCATTGCTGGAAGGTCTTGCCGGCCGGCTGCGTCTCGGTGACGCTCACGCCCGGCACACCGCTGTCGCGCGCGATCTTCAGCAGGCGCTTGGTCATCGGCGCTTCGGCCTGGCTGTTGTAGATCAGCACGCGCACCTGTTTCTTGCGCAGGTCGTTCTCGAACGCGGCGACGTCCTGCGCGCTGGCTTCGGTGTCGTTCATCGTCGCAAGCTGGAAGCGCTGGTTGCGCATGTCGAGGCCGATCGCGTCGGACATGTAGCCGAACACCGGCTCGGTGGCCGTCACCGGCACGCCCTTGTATTGCGCGCGCAGCGCGGCGACCTTGTCGTCGACGGGCTTCAGCGACGCGACGAACCTCTGCAGGTTCGCGTCGTAGTCGGCCTTGTTCGCCGGATCGGCACGGCCGAGCTCGGCCGCGATCGCGCGCGCGGCGGCCGGCATGGTCGCCGGGTCGTACCACAGGTGCGGGTTGTCGCCGGCCTTCTTGCCGACGAGATCCGCCACGACGATCGTCGCGCGCTTCGCCTGCTTCGATGCGCCGAGCAGTTTGCCCATCCACGGATCGTAGTCCGCGCCGTTGTAGATCACGACCTGCGCGTGCTGCAGCGCGCGCGCGGTCTTCGGGCTCGCTTCGAACAGGTGCGGATCCTGGTCGGGATTGCTGAGGATGCTGGTCACCGCGACATGGCGGCCGCCGATCTGCGATGCGACGTCGCCATAGAAATTCTCGGCGGCGACCACATTGACGGTCGCGGCCTGCGCGAAGGCGGGTGAGGCGATCGACAGCGCGGCGGCCGCGGCGGCGAACAGACGAGCAAGCGGCAGGGCACGCCGCGGCGCGCGCTTCAGGGCAATGGACATGAAACTCCTCGTTGGAAGGGGCGGCGCGTGCGCCGCGCGTGTGCGGTGTCAGCGTTGCGCGGGCTTGCCCTTGCAGTGCCCGCACAGGCCGTTCAGCTCGACGACCTGGTGGTGGACTTCGAACCCGTGCGCGGGCGCGCTCGCGGACAGCTGTTTCGCGAGGTCGCTGCCCGGAATCTCGACGGTCTCGCCGCACGAGTCGCAGATCAGGAACTGGCCTTCGTGCGGCACGCCGATCTCGCAGCACGCGAAGAACGCGTTCTTCGATTCGATCCGGTGGATGAAGCCGTGCTCGACGAGGAAATCCAGCGCGCGATAGACGGTCGTCGGCGGCACGCGGCCGCGCTGCGGCTCGAGCTCGGCGAGCAGGTCGTACGCGCCGATCGGGCGCTGCGCGGCCAGCACGCGTTCGTAGACCTGGCGGCGCAGCGGCGTCCACGCGAGCCCGTGCTCGGCGGCGAATGCGTCGGCCCGGGACAGCCGGGCGTCGATGTGCGATGAGGTGGCCATGGCGTGGAGCTGGCAATGAGACGAAGTACCGCGATGATATAACGTATCTTCTCGTCGTGCAGCCCGAATTCTGCCCCGCGCACCGGCTGTGTCCCCTTCATCGCCGTTTCAGCCGCGCCGCACCCAGCGCGCCGCGCCTTGCCGGGCGCGGTTCTCCGCGCGCCGCTCGGCGCGGTCGTGCCGCAGCGCATCATCGAAAGCCGCCGTGTCGCCTTGACAGCGTGAATCGCGTATCCGATCATTCGACCAACAAGAGAGCAATTGATCGGTCGGCGAGCGTTCGCTCACCTCGCGGCCTTCGTGCAGCAGAACGAACCGGAGACAACCAGTGAGACTGGAAGACAAGGTCGCGATCCTGACGGGTGCGGCCAGCGGCATCGGCGAAGCGGTCGCGCAACGCTATCTGGACGAGGGCGCGCGCTGCGTGCTGGTCGACGTGAAGCCCGCGGGCGGTTCGCTCGCACGGCTGATCGAGGCGAACCCCGGCCGCGCGGTGGCCGTCACCGCGGACGTCACGCGACGCGACGATATCGCGCGGATCGTCGCCACCGCCGTCGAGCGGTTCGGCGGCGTCGACATCCTGTTCAACAACGCGGCGCTGTTCGACATGCGCCCTATCCTCGACGAATCCTGGGACGTGTTCGACCGGCTGTTCGCGGTCAACGTGAAAGGGCTGTTCTTCCTGATGCAGGCCGTCGCGCAGCGGATGGTCGAGCAGGGGCGCGGCGGCAAGATCGTCAACATGTCGTCGCAGGCCGGGCGTCGCGGCGAGGCGCTCGTTTCGCACTACTGCGCGACCAAGGCCGCGGTAATCAGCTACACGCAGTCGGCCGCGCTCGCGCTCGCGCCGCACCGGATCAACGTGAACGGCATCGCGCCTGGCGTGGTCGACACACCGATGTGGGAGCAGGTCGATGCGCTGTTCGCGCGCTACGAGAACCGGCCGCTCGGCGAGAAGAAGCGGCTCGTTGGCGAAGCCGTGCCGCTCGGCCGGATGGGCGTGCCGGGCGACCTGACGGGCGCCGCGCTGTTCCTCGCGTCGGCCGACGCCGACTACATCACCGCCCAGACGCTGAACGTCGACGGCGGCAACTGGATGAGCTGACATGACGCCGCTCGCACGCGCAACCCGGGCGTCCGCGCCGCGTGCGGCCGCCGCCGCACGAGGGCACGCATGATGGCCGAGATCGTCGTGGCCGGCGAACTGCTGGCCGAATTCGTCGCCGCCGAGCGTGGTCAGGGTTTCGACACGCCGGGCCTGTTCGCGGGCCCGTTTCCGAGCGGTGCGCCGGCGATCTTCGCCGACCAGGCCGCGCGGCTCGGCGCACGCGTCGCGTATGCGGGCTGCGTCGGCCGCGATGCATTCGGCGACGCGATCGTCGCGCGGCTCGAGCGCGACGGCGTCGACGTCGCGCGCATCCGTCGTGTCGCGCGTCCGACCGGCACCGCGTTCGTCGCGTATCGCGACGACGGTTCGCGCAGCTTCGTGTTCAGCCTGTCGACCAGCGCGGCCGCGTGCGTCGACGCATCCGACGTCGACACCGCGATGTTCGACGGTTGCCGCTACTTCCATGTGATGGGCTCGTCGCTGACGAGCGAATCGGCGATCGCGGCGGTCCAGCGCGGCGTGATCGAAGCGGCTCGCGTCGGCGCGAAGGTGTCGTTCGACCCGAACGTGCGGCCCGAGATGCTGAGCTTCCGTCCGATGCGCGCGGCGCTCGACACGATGCTCGCCGCTTGCCATCTGTTTCTGCCGAGCGAGGCCGACCTGCCGTTCTTCTGCGGGCCGCAGCCGGCCGAGCGCGCGATCGCCGGGCTGCTCGCGACGCATCCGCTGCTCGAGCGCGTCGTGCTCAAGCGTGGCGCGGCCGGCAGCGCCGCGTTCGACCGTGCGAGCCGTGTGGACGTGCCGGCCTGGCCGGTCGACGAACTCGATCCGACCGGTGCCGGCGACTGCTTCGGCGGTACGTTGGTCGCGAGCCTCGTCGCCGGCCTGCCGATCGACGTCGCGCTGCGCCGCGCGAACGCGGCCGGCGCGATCGCGGTCACGCGGCGCGGCCCGATGGAGGGCAACAGCAGCGCGACTGAAATCGACCGCTTCCTGACCGAACGAGGTATCGCATGTCCGGCCTGACCCCCGTCGCCGAACGCCCGCGCAACGCGCACGCCGGCGCCGTGCTGCGGATGATCTTCGATGCGAACCGCGCGGATGCGCAGCGCGGCATCTATTCGATCTGCAGCGCGCACCGGCTCGTGCTGGAGGCCGCGTGCGAGGCCGCGCGCGCGGACGGCTCGCCGCTTCTGATCGAGGCGACCTGCAACCAGGTGAACCATCTCGGCGGCTACACGGGCATGACGCCCGCCGATTTCCGGCGCGACGTCGATGCGATCGCGCAGCGCTGCGGGCTCGCGCCGTCGGCGCTCGTGCTCGGCGGCGACCATCTGGGCCCGAACCCGTGGCGGCACCGTCGCGCGGCCGATGCGATGCGCGAAGCGGCCGCGATGGTCGCCGCGTATGTCGAAGCCGGGTTCGAGAAGATCCACCTGGACGCGAGCATGGCATGCGCGGACGATCCGGAGCGGCTCGACGACCGGACGATTGCCGCCCGCGCGGCCGAGCTGTGCCGCGCGGCCGAAGACGCGGCGGCGCGCGCCGGCCTTGCGCCCGTCTACGTGATCGGCACCGAGGTGCCGACGCCGGGCGGCGAAGTGGCCGGCGACACGGGCGGCGGTGGGATCGCGCGGATCGCGGTCACGCGCAGCGACAGCATCGCCGCGACGCTGGACGCGCATCGCGCCGCATTCGCGGCGGCCGGGCTCGACGACGCATGGACGCGCGTGGTCGCGATTGTCGCGCAGCCGGGCGTCGATTTCGACGATCGCCACGTGCTCGACTACGACAGCGCGAAGGCCGCGTCGCTTGGCGCGAGCATCCTGCGCACGCCGCGCCTCGTGTTCGAAGCGCATTCGACCGACTACCAGACCGAAGGCGCACTCGCCGCGCTCGTGCGCGACCACTTCGCGGTGCTGAAGGTCGGGCCCGCGCTGACCTTCGCGTTGCGCGAGGCGCTGTTCGCGCTCACTTTCATCGAGGACGCGCTGATCGTCGACGTCGCACAGCGCTCGCGGTTGCGCGACGTGGTCGACGCCGCGATGCGCGCGCAACCCGAGCACTGGGCGCCGTATTACCGCGGCGACGAAACCGAGCAGCGGCTCGCGCGCCAGTTCAGCTACAGCGACCGGATCCGCTACTACTGGCTGCAGCCGGCCGTCGCGGCGGCGGTCGAGCAGTTGTTCGACAACCTTGCGCGGCAGCCCGTGCCCGAGACGCTCGTCGCGCAGTGGCTGCCGGACGTGTACGCGGCTTGCCGCGCGGGCGGCCTCGCGAGAGAGCCGCGCGCATGGGTGCGCCACCGGATACGCGACGTGATCGCGCACTATGCGCGCGCGTGCGGGATGCAGCGGCCGTCGTGACGGGCCGCGAAGGAAACACGGCAACACGAAACACGCAACACGCAATACGCAATACGCAACACCGACGACAGTTCGAACAATCACAGGAGACATGCCATGCAACGAAAGATGCTCGATGCCGCCGCACGCTGCTTCGCCGGAGCCGCGCTCGCGACGGCCGCGTGCGCGGCGTCGGCCGGCACGCTGACGATCGCGACGCTGAACAACCCGGACATGATCGAGTTGAAGAAGCTGTCGCCGGCGTTCGAGAAGGCGAACCCGGACATCAAGCTGAACTGGGTGATCCTCGAGGAAAACGTGCTGCGCCAGCGCGCGACCACCGACATCACGACCGGCAGCGGCCAGTTCGACGTGATGGCGATCGGCACGTATGAAACGCCGCAGTGGGGCAAGCGCGGCTGGCTCGCGCCGATGACCGGGCTGCCCGCCGACTACGACCTGAACGACATCGTGAAGACCGCGCGCGACAGCCTGTCGTACAACGGCCAGCTGTATGCGCTGCCGTTCTACGTCGAAAGCTCGATGACGTTCTACCGCAAGGACCTGTTCGCGGCGAAGGGGCTGAAGATGCCCGACCAGCCGACCTACGACCAGATCGCCGAATTCGCGGACAAGCTCACCGACAAGTCGAAGGGCACCTACGGCATCTGCCTGCGCGGCAAGGCCGGGTGGGGCGAGAACATGGCGTACGTGTCGACGGTCGTGAACACGTTCGGCGGGCGCTGGTTCGACGAGAACTGGAATGCGCAGCTGACGTCGCCGGAATGGAAGAAGGCGATCAATTTCTACGTGAACCTGCTGAAGAAGGACGGCCCGCCGGGAGCGAGCTCGAACGGCTTCAACGAGAACCTGACCCTGACCGCATCGGGCAAGTGCGCGATGTGGATCGACGCGACGGTCGCGGCCGGGATGCTCTATAACAAACAGCAGTCGCAGGTCGCCGACAAGGTCGGCTTCGCGGCCGCGCCGGTCGCCGCCACGCCGAAGGGCTCGCACTGGCTGTGGGCGTGGGCGCTGGCCGTGCCGAAGACGTCGAAGCAGCAAGATGCCGCGCGCAAGTTCATCGCGTGGGCGACGTCGAAGCAGTACATCGAGATGGTCGGCAAGGACGAAGGCTGGGCGTCGGTGCCGCCGGGTACGCGCGCGTCGACCTACCAGCGCCCCGAGTACAAGGCCGCCGCGCCGTTCTCGGACTTCGTGCTGAAGGCGATCGAGACGGCCGACCCGAACGATCCGTCGCTGAAGAAGGTGCCGTACACGGGCGTGCAGTACGTCGGGATTCCTGAATTCCAGTCGTTCGGCACGGTGGTCGGGCAGGCGATCGCGGGTGCGGTGGCCGGCCAGATGACGGTCGACCAGGCGCTCGCCGCCGGGCAGGCCGCCGCCGATCGCGCGGTGCGCCAGGCCGGCTACAAGAAGTAATGCGGCCCCCGCCGTGCGCGCTGCCGCGCACGGTGCACGTCGCCGAAGCAGACAGGGCGGGCGGCCATTCGCGCCCGCACCTCAACCGGAGGGACTCCGATCATGCGTCATTTGCGTCTTCCCCTGAGCCACGCGTCGTCGGTCGGCGATGCGTCGTCGCCGCCGGGCGCGCCGCGCCGCGCGCGCGGCGGCGCCAGCTGGCTGGTGTCACCGTCCGTTGCGGTGCTGCTGCTGTGGATGTCGATCCCGCTCGCGATGACGATCTGGTATTCGTTCTCGCGCTACAACCTGCTGAATCCGGACGTGAAGGGCTTCGCCGGGTTCGACAACTACCGCTTCCTCGCGACCGATCCGTCGTTCCTGCCCGCGATCTGGCACACGCTCGTGCTGATCGGCGCGGTGCTCGCGATCACCGTGGTCGGCGGCGTGCTGATGGCCGTGCTGTTCGACCGCAAGTTCTACGGGCAGGGCGTGGCGCGCCTGCTCGTGATCGCGCCGTTCTTCGTGATGCCAACGGTCGCCGCGTTGATCTGGAAGAACATGATCCTTCATCCGGTGTACGGGCTCGTCGCGAACGCGATGCGTGCGTTCGGGATGACGCCGATCGACTGGTTCGCCGACTACCCGCTCACCGCCGTGATCATCATCGTCGCCTGGCAGTGGCTGCCGTTCGCGTTCCTGATCCTGTTCACCGCGATCCAGTCGCTCGACCAGGAGCAGAAGGAAGCCGCGCGCATCGACGGCGCGGGCCCGATCGCGATGTTCTTCTACATCACGCTGCCGCACCTGAAGCGCGCGATCGCCGTGGTCGTGATGATGGAGACGATCTTCCTGCTGTCGATCTTCGCCGAGATCTACACGACGACGGGCGGCGGCCCCGGCAACGCGACGACCAACCTGTCGTACCTGATCTATGCGCTTGGCCTGCAGCAGTTCGACGTCGGCCTCGCATCCGCGGGCGGGATCATCGCCGTCGTGGTTGCGAACGTCGTGTCGTTCTTCCTGGTGCGGATGCTCGCGCGCAACCTCAAGGGAGAGTACGAGAAATGAGCGACCTGACCTTCGAAGGCCGGCGCGCGCCGGCCCCGTTCGACCGCGTTCGGCGCGCGCTGCCCGGCACGCTCGCGTGGCTGCTCGCGCTGCTGCTGTTCTTCCCGATCTTCTGGATGGCGATCACCGCATTCAAGACCGAGCAGCAGGCGTATGCGTCGGCGCTGTTCTTCATGCCGACGCTCGACAGCTTCCGCGAGGTGTTCGCGCGCAGCAACTACTTCGCGTTCGCGTGGAATTCGGTGCTGATTTCGGCGGGTGTCACGGTGATCTCGCTGCTGTTCGCGGTGCCGGCGGCCTACGCGATGGCGTTCTTCCCGAACCACCGCACGCAGAAGGTGCTGCTGTGGATGCTGTCGACGAAGATGATGCCGTCGGTCGGCGTGCTCGTGCCGATCTACCTGCTGTGGAAGAACGCGGGGCTGCTCGATACCGTGTCGGGCCTGGTGATCGTCTACACGCTGATCAACCTGCCGATCGCGGTGTGGATGACCTTCACGTACTTCAACGAGATCCCCAAGGACATCCTCGAAGCGGGGCGCATCGACGGCGCGTCGACGTGGCAGGAGATCGTCTACCTGCTGATGCCGATGGCGCTGCCGGGTCTCGCGTCCACCTCGCTCCTGCTCGTGATCCTGTCGTGGAACGAGGCGTTCTGGAGCATCAACCTGTCGAGCTCGAACGCCGCGCCGCTGACCGTGTTCATCGCGTCGTATTCGAGTCCGGAGGGGCTGTTCTGGGCGAAGCTGTCCGCAGCTTCGTTGCTGGCCGTCGCGCCGATCCTGATCGTCGGCTGGCTGTCGCAGAAGCAGCTCGTGCGCGGGCTCACGTTCGGGGCGGTCAAATGAGCGCGGCCGGCGAAGGCATGGGCGGAAAAGGCGCGGTCGGCCACGGGATGAACGTGTTGATCTGCGATTGCGACGGCGTGCTGATCGACAGCGAGGCCGTCGCCGCCGACGTGATCGTGCGCGAGCTGGACGCGCGCTGGCCGGGCGTCGACGCGCGGCCGGCGGTGATGCCGCTGCTCGGGCTGCGCATCGAGCGCGTGCTGGCCGGCGCGAGCGAGGCGGTCGGCCGCACGCTGACGGCGGGCGACGTCGACGCGATCCGCCGCGCGGTCGAGGCGGCGGCCGTCAACGCGCCGATGGTCGACGGCATCGATGCGGCACTCGCCGCGATCGGTCTGACGACGGCATGCGCGAGCAACAGCTACCGCGCATACGTCGAGGCGGCGCTCACCCGCACCGGCCTCGCGCGCTTCTTCGGCGACCGGCTGTTCTGCGCGGACGCCGTCGCCAGGCCGAAGCCCGCGCCCGACGTGTATCTCGCGGCCGCACACGCGCTCGGCGCGGTGCCCGCGCAATGCCTCGTCGTCGAGGACAGCGTGACCGGCATCACCGCGGCCGCCGCGGCCGGCATGACCGTGCTCGGCTTCATCGGCGGCGGGCATGCGTCGGCCGCGCAGATCGACGCGCTGCGCGGGATCGGCGCGCGTCACGTATTCGACGACATGCACGAACTGCCCGGCTACGTCGCGCGCTGGCAGGCGACGGGTGCCGTGCTGCCGAACTAACCTGGCAAGATTGCGCGCCGCGTCGAACGCGGCGCATCACGAACGAACGGAGACAGATCATGGCAAGCGTGCTCCTGCGCAACATCGCGAAGCGCTACGACGACACCGAAGTGCTGCGCAACGTGAACCTCGACATCGCCGACGGCGAATTCGTCGTGTTCGTCGGCCCGAGCGGCTGCGGCAAATCCACGCTGATGCGGATGATCGCCGGCCTGGAAGACATTTCGAACGGCGACCTGCTGATCGACGGCGCGAAGGTCAACGACGTGCCGAGCGCGAAGCGCGGCATCGCGATGGTGTTCCAGTCGTATGCGCTGTACCCGCACATGACGCTGTACGACAACATGGCGTTCGGCCTGAAGCTCGCCGGCGCGAAGAAGCCCGAGATCGACCAGGCCGTGAAGCAGGCCGCGAAGATCCTGCACATCGATCACCTGCTCGACCGCAAGCCGAAGCAGTTGTCGGGCGGCCAGCGGCAGCGCGTCGCGATCGGCCGCGCGATCACGAGGAAGCCGAAGGTGTTCCTGTTCGACGAACCGCTGTCGAACCTCGACGCCGCGCTGCGCGTGAAGATGCGGCTGGAGTTCGCGCGGCTGCACGACGAGCTGAAGACGACGATGATCTACGTGACGCACGACCAGGTCGAGGCGATGACGCTCGCCGACAAGATCGTCGTGCTGTCGGGCGGCGCGGTGCAGCAGGTCGGCACGCCGAACGCGCTGTATCACGCGCCGGCGAACCTGTTCGTCGCGGGCTTCATCGGCTCGCCGAAGATGAACTTCCTGAAGGGCACCGTCGAGTCGGTCGATGCGACCGGCGTGCTCGTGCGTTTCGACAGCGGCGAGACGCAGCGCGTCGCGGTTGATGCGGCCGGGTTGCAGCGCGGTGCGGCAGTGACGGTCGGCGTGCGGCCCGAGCACCTTCTGGTGGGCACGGCGGCCGCGGGCGTTGCCGCGCGGACGATGGCCGTCGAGTCGCTCGGCGATGCCGCGTATCTGTATGCGGAGTCGGCGGTCGCGCCCGACGGCCTGATCGCGCGGATTCCGCCGCTCGACACGTACCGCACCGGCGAGGCGCTGCACGTGCATGCGCAGGCCGAGCACTGCCATCTGTTCGACGAACACGGGCAGGCGCTGCGCCGGCTGAGCCCGCACGCGAAGGCGGCGTGACAGTCGACTTCGGTCAGAGGTGCAGGTGCGCGGCCATGTAATCGACGAATGCGCGCAGCTTCGGCGTCGGATGGCGGCCTGACGGCCACAGCGCGTAGAACGGCGTGCGGCTCGCGACGTGTTCGTCGAGCACTGTTCGCAGCGTGCCGTCGTCGAACCGCGCACGAAGAATTCGGGCAGGCACGCGTTTCCGGCGCCGCGCGCGGCCTGAACGTTCGACTGCGGCGTCAGTCCGCCTTCGCGTCGAGCGCGGCGCGCGCGCAGGTCTCGTCGGTGACGAGCCCCGACAGCCAGCCGCCGCGCAACGCGGCGATCACGGCGTCGCGCTTCTTCGGGCCGCCGGCGAACGCGATCGTCGGGCGCTTCGGCGGCGTGTCGAGCGCGACGCTCGTGACGCGCGCGCTGGTCGACACGTCGACCAGCTTGCCCTGCGCATCGATCGGCACGCCGAGCAGTTCGGCCACCGCGCCGAGCGCGGTCATCTCGTCGCGTTCCTGTTCGGTGATGAAGCCGTCCTCGTAGAGCGGGCAGTGCGGGCCGATGTTGCCGATCCCGACGAACGCGACGTCGGCCTGCGCCGACAGCGCGTCGACGATCCGGTACAGCCGGTGATTGCACCATTGCGCGCGCTCGGCGTCGCTGTCGGCGAACAACGGTGCTGGCAGCAGGAAGTGCTTGCCGCCGGTTTTTTCGGAAATGTACTGCGCGACGTCGTAGCGGTTCGACGAACCGTCGGCCGCGATCGCGCCGACCATCGACACGAGCCGGTGCTGCGGCCGCTCGATCTGCGCGATCTGCGCGACCACGGCCTTCAGCGTCCGGCCGCTGCTGACGGCGATCACCATCGGTCGCGTCTCGTTCAGGTAGCGCTCCATCACCTGCGCGCCGGCGACCGCGAGCTTGCGGTCGATCGCTTCCGGCGCGTCGGCATCGACGGGCACGACTTCGCACATCGCGAGCCCGTAGCGCTTCGACAGCTGCGCGCCGAGGTCGAGACAGTCGGCGAGCTGATGATCGACGCGCACGCGGATCAGATTCTTCTCGACCGCGAACGCGACGAGGCGCTGCGCGACCGGGCGCGACACCTGCAGCTTCTCGGCGATTTCGTTCTGCGTGTCGCCCGCGACGTAGTAGAGCCACGCGGCACGCGTGGCGAGATCGAGTTTTTCTGAGGACTTGGACACGATAGCGGTTCGGTTCGGATCTGGGCCGGCCGTCGGGCGGCGCAACGGGCATCCACTGTAACGCATGCCGGGTGCGCGGCCGACGGCCGCTGCGCGTCGCCGCTTACGCGAGCCGCGCGCGCGACGGTTCGTAAAGCGGGCGCACGTGGCGATACAGCGCGCGGAACGCGTCGAGGCGCTCGCGCAGCAGCGTATGACGGCCGGCATCGGGCGCGTATTCGGCGCGCACCGGCGGCTTGGTCAGCACGGCATGCGGATCGCCGCCGACGGCGAGCCAGCCCAGGCGTGCGGCGCCGAGCGCCGCACCGGTTTCACCGCCACCATGCTGGCACGTGCGCACGTTCAGTGCGTCGGCGATCAGCTGCGCCCAGAACGCGCTGCGCGCGCCGCCGCCGATCAGCGACAGACGGTCGGTTTCGACGCCGGCCGCATGCAGCGCGTCGAGGCCGTCCGCGAGGCCGAGCGTCACGCCTTCGAGCACCGCGTAACCGAGGTGCGCGCGTTCGGTTGCATGCGTCATCCCGAAGAACACGCCCTGCGCATAAGGATCGTTGTGCGGCGTGCGTTCGCCGGACAGGTAGGGCAGGAACAGCGGCGCCGTCGCGAGCGCGTCCGCGTCGAGCGCCTCGATTTCGGCGAGCAGCGCCGGCTCGTCCGTGCCCGTCAGCTTGCAGACCCAGCGCAGGCAGCTCGCGGCCGACAGCACGACGCTCATCAGCTGCCAGCGATCGGGAATCGCGTGGCAGAACGCATGCACGGCCGATGCGGAGTTCGGCATGAAGCGGTCGCCGACCACGCTCAGCACGCCCGACGTGCCGAGCGACACGAAGCCGTCGCCCGCGTGGATCGCGCCGATGCCGAGCGCGCTGGTCGCGTTGTCGCCGCCGCCGCCTGCCACCACGACGGCCTCCGACAGCCCAAGCTCGCGCGCGAGATCCGCGCGCAGCGTGCCGGACGGCGCGTTGCCTTCGACGATGCGCGGCATCTGCCCGCGCGTCATGTCGCACGCGGCGAGCAGCGCGTCGGACCAGTCGCGGCGCGCGACGTCGAGCCACAGCGTGCCGGCCGCGTCGGACGGGTCGGACACCTTCGCGCCGGTCAGACGGAAACGCAGGTAGTCCTTCGGCATCAGCACGCACGCGGTCGCCGCGAACACGTCGGGCTCGTGCTTCGCGACCCACAGCAGTTTCGGCGCGGTGAAGCCGGGCATCGCCAGGTTGCCGGCCAGTGCATGCAGATCGGGGGCGCGTTCGGTGAGCAGCGCGCATTCGTCGGCGCTGCGCATGTCGTTCCACAGGATCGCGGGACGCAGCACGCGGTCGTCGCGGCCGAGCAGCACCGCGCCGTGCATCTGGCCCGACAGGCCGATGCCGCGCACCTGCGCGAATGCCTGCGGATGCCGTTCGCGCAGCGCCGCGAGCGCGGCGAGCGTGCCTCGCCACCAGTCCTCCGGATGCTGTTCCGCCCAGCGCGGGTGCGGCCGCGACACGCTGAACGGCGTGCCCGCGGTGCCGACCACCGTACCGTCCGGGGCAAGCAGCAGCACCTTCACTTCCGAGGTGCCGAGGTCGATGCCGAGATACATGAGCGATCCGTTCCGTCAGTGGGGAGCCGCTACTTTAGCCGCACGCATGCGCACCTGCCAACGCAGGTTCGCCCGGATGCGCGGCCGCGGGCCGTCCCGCTTCAGCGCTGCGCGAGCCATGCGTCGACGCGGGCGAGCCCGGCGCGCAGCGCTTCGAACAGCGCCGCGTTGCCGGCGAGCGAGCCCCACAGCGCGCGGCTTGCGCACAGCGCGACGACCGGGTCGTCGGCTTCGACGATCGCGCGCGCGGCGCCGTCGTCCATCACGCCGTCCTGGTACGCATACGGCAGCAAGCCTCGCGCCCAGCGTTCGAGAAAGCGCAGGAACAGCGCCGGCAATACGGCGGTGGCGACCGGCGCCGCGCCGCGTGCGAGCGATTCGACGAACGTCGGCGCGATGAAGCCGGGAATCTTCGAGAAGCCGTCGGCCGCGACGCGCTGGTTCGTGTCGAGCACGTACGGGTTGCCGAAGCGTTCGAGCACGACGTCGCGGTAGCGTTCGAGATCGAGCGGGCTCGGGCTGAGACACGGGATCACGTCCTGCGTCACGTAGTCGTGCGCGAACCGGCGGATCGCCGCGTCGTGCGTGCCCTCGTGGATGTACGTGTAGCCCGCGAGCGTGCCGGCCCACGCGATGCAACTGTGCGTCGCGTTGAGGATGCGGATCTTCGCTTCCTCGTACGGGTGCACGTCGTCCACCAGTTCCGCGCCGGCCAGCTCCCAGCGCGGCCGGCCGGCCGCGAAGCGGTCCTCGATCACCCACTGGATGAACGATTCGCCCATCACCGGGCATGCGTCGTCGACGCCGGTGGCCGCGCGCACGCGCTCGCGCACGTCGGCGGTCGGGCGCGGCGTGATGCGGTCGACCATCGCGCTCGGCGTCGCGACGTGCGCATCGAACCACGCGAGCAGGCCGTCCTCGCCGCGCCGTTCGAGGAATTCGCGCATGCCCGCGCGAAAGCGCGCGCCGTTGTTGCGCAGGTTGTCGCAGCTCTGCAGCGTGAGCGGGCCCGCGCCGCGCTTCACGCGCTCGGCAAGCAGCGCCGCGAGCGCGCCGTACAGCGTCGTGCGCGCGCCCTGCAGGTCGGCCGCGAGATCGGCGTTCACGAGGTCGAGCCGGTTGTGTTCGTCGAGGTAGTAGCCGCCTTCGGTCACGGTGAACGACACGATCCGGCATGCCGGGTCGGCGCCGGCGTCGATCAGCGCGGCGAGGTCGATCGACCACGGCAGCACGCGCGAGATCGCGCGGACCGTCTCGTATGCGCGCTCGCCCTGCGGCGTGACGGTTTCGAGCGTGTACGCGCCGTGCTGCGCGGCGAGCGCGTCCATCGTCGCGCGCATGTCGTCGCGGATGTTGCCGACGGCCAGCGACCAGCGTTCGCCGGCCGGCACGGCCGTGTTCACGCGATGCAGATACCACGCCTGGTGCGCGCGGTGGAAAGAGCCCGCGCCGATGTGCAGCAGCACGGGCGCGCGGGCGGAGGACGATTCGCTCATCCGGTGTCTCCTGTTCGTGCCAGTCTTTCCTGTTGAATACGATCATTTGCTCTTTGTGTGAGCGAATGATCGTATTCGGGCGAACGAAAGTCAAGGCGGGACACGGCATTTCGATGGTGCGCTGCGGCGGCGCGCGCGGCGCGAAAGGGGAGCGGTATCAGCGGCCTTCGCGTGTGAGCGCGACGAGTTCGTCGAGCAGCTTGCCGGCCGGCCCCGGCAGGATCCCGTGGCGGCGCCGGAACGCGGTGAGCGTGCGCACCGCGACGACCTCGCGCACCGGCAGCGTGTCGATCGTGCCGGCGCGCTGTTCGGCGCCGTACATCGGTTCGGCCATCCAGCTCAGGAAGCCCGCATGCGCGACGAGGCTCTTCAGCGTCGTGACCGAGCGTGTCTCGACCGCGATGTCCGGCAGGGCAAGCCCGTGCGCGTCGAAGGTCGCGCGCATGTGGTCGAACGGCGCGGTGCCGCGCGGCGGAATCGCCCAGCGCGCGTGCAGCGTGTCGGCGAGCGTCGGCGCGCGACCGAGCGCGCGCAGCGGATGGTGCGGCGCCGCAACGATATGGCTGCGATCTTCCCAGCGGCACTCGGGAATCGCGACGATCTCGTCGGTGTCGGGCCCGTGCGCGGACAGCGCGAGATCGATCTCATGCTTGTTCAGCCCTTCCGCGAGCCGATCCCACACGCCTTCGAGAATCTCGACACGCAGGTTCGGCCAGCGGTCGAGCACGCGGCCGACCGCGACCGGCAGCACGAGGCTCGCGATGCTGCCCACCGCGCCGACCTTGATCGTGCCCTTCGCGAAGCCGCGCATCGCGTCGAGCTCCTCGCGCGCATGCTCGGCCTCGTGCTGCAGCAGCGTCGCGTGCGGCAGCAGCGCCTCGCCGAACGCCGTCAGCTGCACGCCTTTCGAATGGCGCTCGAACAGCGGCGCGCCGACCTGGTCCTCGAGCCGCTTCAGGATCCGGCTCAGCGCCGGCTGGGTCACGTGCAGCGCGTCGGCCGCGCGGCCGAGGCTGCCGCACGCGACGATGGTCGTGAATGCCCGCAATTGCCGGAGATCGAAAGTCATGCCGAACCGTAATGGCTTTTCGCAAAAAATACAGTATCCGTGAATGGCTCGCGCTTCGATACTGTGGAAACCGCCAAGCCACCGAGGAGACGCCCGAGCATGTCCGGCACCCCGTCCCATTCCGCCGCACCGGCCGCCCCGATCACCGTCCGCGATGCCGTCATCGACCTGTTTCGCCAGTTCGGCATCGATTGCGTGTTCGGCAATCCTGGCTCGACCGAGCTGCCGATGTTTCGCGATTTCCCCGCCGATTTCCGCTACGTGCTCGGCTTGCAGGAGGCCGTCGTGGTCGGGATGGCGGACGGTCATGCGCAGGCCACCGGCAACGCGGCGGTCGTCAACCTGCATTCGGCGGCCGGCGTCGGCAACGCGATGGGCAACCTGTTCACCGCGTTCAGGAACCGCACGCCGCTGATCGTCACCGCGGGCCAGCAGGCACGCGCGATCCTGCCGTTCGATCCGTTTCTCGGCGCGACGCAGGCCGCCGAGCTGCCGAAGCCGTACGTGAAATGGAGCATCGAGCCCGCGCGTGCGCAGGACGTGCCGGCCGCGATCGCGCGGGCGTACCGGATCGCGATGCAGGAGCCGCGCGGGCCGGTGTTCGTGTCGATCCCGGTCGACGACTGGGACCAACCGGCCGAGCTGCTGCCGCGCCGTGACGTGAGCAGCGTCGTGCGGCCCGACCCCGATGCGCTCGCGCGGCTCGGCGACGCGCTCGATGCCGCGCGGCGTCCCGCGCTGGTGGTCGGCGCGGCCGTCGATCGGGCCGGTGCGTGGGACGACGTCGTGCGGCTCGCCGAGCGGCACCGGGTCAGCGTGTACGTCGCGCCGATGTCGGGGCGCTGCAGCTTTCCCGAGGATCATCCGCTGTTCGCCGGCTTCCTGCCCGCGATCCGCGAGAAGATCGTCGCGCGGCTCGACGGGCACGACCTCGTGTTCGCGTTCGGCGCGCCCGCGTTCACCTATCACATCGAGGGCTGCGGCCCGCACGTGCCACCGGGCGCCAAGCTCGTGCAGCTCGTCGACGATCCCGGCATCGCCGCATGGACGCCGTCGGGCGACGCGGTCGTCGGCAACCTGCGGCTCGCGGCACGCGATCTGCTGGCCCGGCCGGCGCCGCGCGAGCGGCCGATGCCCGCGCCGCGGCCGATGCGCCCGCGCGCCGAAGCGCCGGCGGCCGGCGAGCGGATGTCGGTGGCATTCGCGCTGCAGACGCTCGACGACCTGCGCGACGCACACGACATCGTCGTCGAGGAATCGCCGAGCGCGCGACCGGTGATGCAGGCGCACCTGCCGTTCACGCGCAGCGGCACGTTCTACACGATGGACAGCGGCGGGCTCGGCTACGGGATGCCGGCCGCGGTTGGCGTCGCGCTCGCGCGGCCGGGACGGCGCGTGATCGGGCTGATCGGCGACGGGTCGAGCCTCTATTCGATCCAGGCATTGTGGAGCGCCGCGCAGCTGAAGCTGCCGATCACGTTCGTGATCCTGAATAATCGGCGCTATGCGGCGCTGCAGGATTTCGCGCCGGTGTTCGGCTTCGGTCCTGACGATCCGGTGCAGGGCACCGATCTGCCCGACCTGGATTTCGTCGCGCTCGCGCAAGGGATGGGGTGCCGCGGCATCCGCGTCGCCGATGCCGCTCGCCTGCACGAAACGCTGACCGACGCGCTGCGGGCCGATACGCCGGTCGTCGTCGACGTCGAAGTTGCCTGACGCGCGTTGCGCGTCCTTCCGGAGAATCCATGCAAACCGTATCGATGCTGATCGGCGGCGAACGCCGCCAGTCGTCCAGCGGCGCGACCTTCGTGCGCCGTAACCCGCTCGACGGCGAAGTCGCGTCGGTCGCGCCCGCGGGCACGGTCGACGATGCGCGCGCGGCGGCCGACGCGGCCGCTCGCGCGTTTCCTGAATGGGCCGCGCTCGGCCCCGGCGCGCGCCGCGCGCTGCTGCTGAAGGCTGCCGCCGCGCTCGAGGCGAAGCACGAGCAGTTCGTCGCCGCGATGGCGGCCGAAACCGGCGCGTCGGCGCTGTGGGCAGGCTTCAACGTGCACCTTGCCGCGAGCGGTCTCGTCGAGGCCGCGTCGCTGACCACGCAGACCGGCGGCGAGCTGATCCCGTCCGACGTGCCAGGTTCGCTGGCAATGGGCGTGCGGCAGCCGGCCGGCGTGGTGCTCGGCATCGCACCGTGGAACGCGCCGGTGATCCTCGCAGCGCGTGCGCTCGCGCTGCCGCTCGCTTGCGGCAACACGGTCGTGCTGAAGGGCTCCGAGCTGTGCCCCGTCACGCACGGGCTGATCGTCGAGGCGCTGCAGGAGGCCGGACTGCCGCCGGGCGTCGTCAACTTCGTGACGAACGCGCCCGAAGACGCGGGTGCCGTCGTCGATGCGCTGATCGCACATCCGGCCGTGCGCCGCGTGAATTTCACCGGCTCGACGCGCGTTGGGCGAATCGTCGCCGAAGCGTGCGCGCGTCATCTGAAACCGTCGGTGCTCGAACTCGGCGGCAAGGCGCCATTCGTCGTGCTCGACGATGCGGATCTCGATGCGGCGGTCGCGGCGGCGGCATTCGGCGCATTCGCGAATTCCGGACAGATCTGCATGTCGACCGAGCGGATCGTCGTCGATGCGTCGATCGCCGACGCATTCGTCGCGAAGCTCGCCGCCAAGGCCGCGTCGCTGCCGCTCGGCGATCCGCGCCAAGGGCCGGTCGTGCTCGGTTCGCTGATCGACATGAAGGCCGTCGAGCGCTGCAACGCGCTGATCGACGATGCGCTCGCGCACGGCGCGACGCTGCTGTGCGGCGGCAAGTCGGACAGCACGCTGTTCCCGGCGACGCTGCTCGATCACGTGACGCCCGCGATGCGGATCTACGCGGAGGAGTCGTTCGGGCCGGTGAAGGGCATCGTGCGGGTCGACGGCGAGGCGGCCGCGATCCGCTGCGCGAACGACAACGCGTTCGGGCTGGCTTCGGCCGTGTTCAGCCGCGACGTCGCCCGCGCGATGCGGGTCGCGGCGCGCATCGAATCGGGCATCTGCCACGTGAACGGCCCGACCGTGCACGACGAGGCGCAAATGCCGTTCGGCGGCGTGAAGGACAGCGGCTTCGGCCACTTCGGCGGCAAGGCCGGCATTGCCGCGTTCACGGACCTGCGCTGGATCACCGTGCAGACCGCGCCGCGCCAGTATCCATTTTGAGAGGCCGCCGACGATGAAGATTGCGATTCTCGGTGCCGGTGCGATGGGCTCGCTGTTCGGGGCGCTGCTGGCGGAGCACGGCGAGGCCGTCACGCTGATCGACGTGAACGATGCGCATCTCGATGCGATCCGTCGCGACGGGCTGCGCATCGACGACGATCGCGGCGAACGCCGCATCCGCGCGCTGCAGGCCGTCCGGCCAGAAACGGCGAATGCGCAGGCAAGTGCATCGCCCGACATACCGTTCGATATGCTGATCGTTTTCACGAAATCGCTGCACACGCGTGCGGCGCTCGAAGGCGTGCGCGCATTACTGACCTCACGTACGTACGTGCTGACGCTGCAGAACGGCCTCGGCAATGTCGAGACGCTGAACGCGTTCGTGCCGCTCGAACGGATTCTGGTCGGCGTCACGACGTGGCCGGCCGACTTCGCCGGCGCCGGACACGTGCGTTCGCACGGTGCCGGCGCGATCCGCATGATGACCGCCGACGGCGCGGCTCGCCCGTTCGCGGCGGCCGTGGCCGACGCGCTGTCGCGTGCCGGGCTCGCGTGTTCGCTCGATGCCGACGTGTGGGCCGCGATCTGGGAGAAGGTCGCGTTCAACGCGGCGCTCAACACGCTGTGTGCGGCGACGGGCTGCACGGTCGACCAGCTCGGCCGCGAACCTGACGGCCCACGGCTCGCGCTCGCGATCGCGGCGGAGACGGCCGCCGTCGCGCGCGCGAAAGGCATCGCGGTGGACGGCGAACGCATCGCGCGCAACGTCGAGCATGCGATCCACGCGCATCGCGGCCATCGACCGTCGATGCTGCAGGACGTGCTCGCGGGCCGCCGCACCGAGATCGACGCGATCAGCGGCAAGGTCGTCGCGGCCGCGCGCGAGACGGGTATCGCGGTGCCGCATACCGATACGCTGCTCGCACTCGTCAGGCTGATCGACGCGCGGCGCGACTGAGCATCACGCCGGCGGCGGGCTTGCGCCGCGTGACGATACGGCCGCGCCGCATGCAGCCGATGTCGCCGGATCGGGTTGGATTGGATAAGACGCGGGGGCGGCGCCGATGCACGGACGCCGACTGACCCTGCAGCACGAGATCCGGGCACGCGCAAGCGCCAGCCCGGGCAACTGGAGACGCCATGAAAGTCATCGAATGCCGTTGCCTCGCCGCGCACCGTGCGCGCCCCTTGCCGCCGACGCGTGGCGCACGGGAGGTCGCATGAGCATGCGCGACGGATTGAAGCCGCCCCCGGTCGACATCGGCGCGACGCTTGACGACGGACCGTTCACGACGATGCAGCGTTGCGTGGTGCTGCTTGCCGCGCTTGCGATCGTGCTCGACGGCTTCGACGGGCAGTTGATCGGTTTCGCGATCCCGGTGCTGATACGCGAATGGGGGATCACGCGCGGCGCGTTCGCGCCGGCGGTGGCCGCCGGGCTGATCGGGATGGGCATCGGCAGCGCGTGCGCGGGCATCGTCGCGGACCGTTTCGGGCGCCGCCAGGCCGTGATCGGCAGCGTGTTCCTGTTCGGCATCGCGACCTGCGCGATCGGCTTCGCGCCGGATGTCGCGACGATCGCGATGTTGCGCTTCTGCGCGGGGCTCGGGATCGGCGGCGCGCTGCCGACGGCCACGACGATGACGGCCGAATACACGCCTGCGCGGCGCCGCACGATGATGGTGACGGCGACGATCGTCTGCGTGCCGCTCGGCGGCATGCTGGCCGGGCTGTTCGCACACGAGGTGCTGCCGCGCTATGGCTGGCGCGGGCTGTTCTTCGCCGGCGGCGCGCTGCCGCTCGTGCTCGGCTTCGTGCTCGTGCGTGCGTTGCCCGAATCGCCGCGCTTCCTGGCACGCCGCCCCGCGCGCTGGCCGGAACTCGGCGCGCTGCTCGCGCGCATGCAGCGGCCGGTCGCGCCCGACGCCACGTTCACCGATCTGCGCGATGCACGCGCGCCCGGCGCACGAGGCGGGTTCGGCGCGCTGTTTGCCGCCGGCCAGGCGCGCGACACGATCGCGCTATGGTGCGCGTTCTTCATGTGCCTACTCGCCGTGTATGCGGCGTTCAGCTGGCTGCCGACGATGCTGGCCGCGAGCGGGCTGAGCGTGTCGGTCGCGGGCTCCGGGCTCACCGCGTACAACCTTGGCGGCGTGATCGGCGCGCTGCTGTGCGCATGGGCGATCACGCATGCGGGTTCGCGCTGGCCGCTCGCGCTCTGCAGCATCGGCGGCGCGGCGAGCGCCGTGTGGCTGATGGGGGTCGATGCGGGGCGCCACACGGGCTGGCTGATCGTCGGGCTCGGTCTGCACGGGCTGTTCGTCAACGCGGTGCAGTCGACGATGTATGCGCTGTGCGCGTACATCTACCCGACGGCGGTTCGCGCGACCGGCACCGCGAGCGCGCTCGCATTCGGCCGGCTTGGCGCGATCCTCAGCGCGTTCGCGGGCGCGATGGTGATCACCGCGGGCGGTGCGACGGCGTACCTGACGATGCTGGCCGCCGCGATGAGTGTGGTGTGCGTCGCGCTGCTCGCGATGCGGCGGCACATTCCGCGGCTCACGCGCGAACGCGCGTTGCCGCGCGAAGGGGAGGAACTGGCCCGCACGTCGTCGTGACGCACGCGTACGTTACAGCGTGGTGCGTACGTGCCAGAGCTCGGGGAACAGCACGACGTCGAGCATCTTGCGCAGGTACGGCGCGCCGCTCGTGCCGCCGGTGCCCTGCTTGAAGCCGATGATGCGCTCGACGGTCGTCACGTGACGGAAGCGCCACTGGCGGAACGCGTCCTCGAGATCGACGAGTTCCTCGGCCATCTCGTAGAGCTCCCAGTGCTGCTGCGGGTGACGGTAGACCTCGAGCCACGCAGCCTCGACGGTCTCGTCGTGCCGCATCGGCTGCGTCCAGTCGCGCTCGAGCCGCTCGGGTGCGATCGGGAAACCGCGCCGCGCGAGCAGGCGCACGACCTCGTCATAGAACGACGGCGCCTCAAGCGTCGCGCGCACCTGTTCGAGGATGTCGGGCCGGTGCGCATGCGGCTGCAGCATCTGCACGTTCTTGTTGCCGAGCAGGAATTCGAGCTGCCGGTACTGATACGACTGGAAGCCCGACGACTGGCCGAGGTACGGCCGCATCGCCGAATACTCGGACGGCGTCATCGTCGACAGCACGTTCCACGCCTGCACGAGTTGCTCGAGAATGCGCGACACGCGCGCGAGCATCTTGAATGCGGGCGGCAGCGCGTCGCCACGCACCGCGTCGAGCGCGCCGCGCAATTCGAACAGCGCGAGCTTCATCCACAGCTCGCTCGTCTGATGCTGGATGATGAACAGCATCTCGTTGTGATCGGGCGACAGCGGATGCTGCGCGTCGAGGATCGAATTCAGCGACAGGTAGTCGCCGTAGCTCATCGATTTCGAAAAATCGAGCTGCGCGTTGTGCCAGCCGGCATCGCCCGAGGCATCGCCCGGCACGTGCGGTGCTTCGTGTGCCGGTTGGGCCGCGCGCGCGCCCGAGAACGGGCAGCCCGCCGGCGCATCGTCGCCGGGTGGCTGCATGTGACCAGAATTCACGACTCTCTCCAGAATTGAATGACGGGGGCGCGGCGCGCAATCCGCATGGAACCGCGGCGCGCGCCGGGCAAAAAGCCGATCAGGTCACCGCGCCGCGCTCGGCGAACTCGGGTGCCTTCCACGCATCGGTGGCCAGGATGTCGCGCAGCGTCTCGACGGCATCCCACACGTCGACGAAGCGCGTATAGAGCGGCGTGAAGCCGAAGCGCAGCACGTACGGCTCGCGGTAGTCGCCGATCACGCCGCGCGCGATCAGCGCCTGCATCACCTCGTAGCCGTGCGGGTGCTCGAAGCTCGCTTGCGAGCCGCGCTGGTGATGCGCGCGCGGCGTGACGAGCTTCAGCGACAGGCCCGCGCAGCGTGCCTCGACGAGTGCGATGAACGCATCGGTCAGCGCGAGCGACTTGCGGCGGATCGCGTGCATGTCGGTCTGCAGGAACACGTCGAGCCCGCATTCGACCATCGACATCGACACGATCGGCTGCGTGCCGCACAGGAAGCGCGCGATGCCCGGATCGGGCGCGAAGCCCGGCTGCATCGCGAACGGCGCGCGGTGGCCCCACCAGCCCGACAGCGGCTGCGAGAAGTGCGCGTGATGACGGTGTGGCACCCACACGAACGCCGGCGAACCGGGGCCGCCGTTCAGGTACTTGTACGTGCAGCCGACCGCGCCGTCCGCATGCGCGCCGTTCAGGTCGACCGGCACCGCGCCGGCCGAATGCGCGAGATCCCACAGCATCAGCGCGCCCGCGTCGTGCGCGAGCTGCGTGACGGCCGGCATGTCGTGCATGTAGCCGGTGCGGTAGTTCACGTGCGTGATCATCGCGACGGCCGTGTCCGCGCCGAGCGCGTCGGGCAGGTCCGCCGGATCGTCGATCAGGCGCAGCTCATAGCCGCCGCCGAGCTGTTCGATCAGCCCTTGCGCGATGTACAGGTCGGTCGGGAAGTTCGAGCGCTCCGACACGATCACGCGGCGTTCCGGCGCGCGCTCGGCCTGATGGCGCAGCATCGCCGACAGCAGCTTGAACAGGTTGATCGAGATGGTGTCGGTCACGACGGTCTCGCCGGGGGCGCCGCCGATCAGCGTCGCGAGCTTGTCGCCGAGGCGGCGCGGCAGCGCGAACCAGCCGGCGGTGTTCCAGCTGCGGATCAGACCTTCGCCCCATTCGGCGCCGATCACCTGTTGCGCGCGGGCGGCCGACGCGCGCGGCTGCGCGCCGAGCGAGTTGCCGTCGAGATAGATCACGCCGTCGGGCAGCGCGAACTGGTCGCGCAGCAAGGCGAGCGGGTCATCGCGGTCGAGGGCGAGCGCGTCTTCACGGGTCTTGATCATGATGTCGGGTCAGTGGTTCTCGGGTCAGTGGTTCGGTGAATCAGGAGGATCGGCCGGGCAGCGCACGCAGCACCGCACGCACGGGGCTCGCGTCGAGCGTCGCGAACTTCAGCGGCAGCGCGATCAGTTCGTAGTCGCCGGGCGGCACGTCGTCGAGCACGATCCCTTCGAGGATCGCCATCCGGTGCGCGCGCACGCGGTGATGCGCATCCATGGTCTTCGATTCCTGCGGGTCGAGCGACGGCGTGTCGATGCCGATCAGCTTCACGCCGCGCGCGGCGAGCAGGTCGACGGTTTCGGGCGCGACCGCGCAGAAGCCGCTGTCCCATTGCTCGACGCTGGCACGCGCATAGGTGCGCAGCAGCACGCGCGGTGGCACGCCGTCCAGCGCGGCCTCGATGTCGGCCGGGCGCACGACCGGCGAGGCGCCGATGCAGTGGATCACGCGGCACGGGCCGAGATAGGTGTCGAGCGGCACCGCGCCGATCGGCGCGCCGTCGGCGTCATAGTGGAGCGGCGCGTCGCAGTGCGCGCCCGTGTGCGGCGACAGCGTCAGGCGCGCTACGTTGACCGGCGAGCCGGCCTCCATCCGCCAGACGCGTTCGACGGAAACCGCCGTGTCGCCCGGCCATACGGGGGTGGAGGGGCTGACGGGCGGCGAGATGTCCCAGAGTGTGTCCATGGCATGACGAATCGGTGAATCGATGCTTCGAATGATAGGCGGACGCTCGCAGAAAGTGCTTGCGAAATAAACATGGACAATCCGCTGGATTGGCAGATAATTCGAATCAGAGGGAAAACGGGGACCAAAAATGCACGCGATCACGCTTGATGCCACCGACTGCCGGATTCTGGCGGTACTGCAGGAGGAGGGCAGAATCAGCAATCTCGATCTGGCGGAACGGATCTCGCTTTCGCCGTCTGCCTGTCTGCGCCGGATGCGCCTGCTCGAGGAGCAGGGCGTGATCGAGCACTATCGCGCGTGCCTGAGTCGCGAGAAGCTCGGCTTCGAGCTCGAGGCGTTCGTGCAGGTGTCGATGCGCAACGAAGAGAATCAATGGCACGAGCGCTTCGCGGAAGCGCTGCGCGAATGGCCGGAGGTGGTCGGCGCGTTCGTCGTGACGGGCGAGAGCCACTATCTGCTCCGGGTGCTCGCGCACAACCTCAAGCACTATTCGGATTTCGTGCTGAACCGGCTCTACAAGGCGCCGGGCGTGATGGACATCCGTTCGAACATCGTGCTGCAGACGCTGAAGGACGAAGCGGGCGCGCCGGTCGGGCTGGCGCGCATGGGGTCGATCAAAGCGGTGTGAGGCCGTGGAAGCCGCCGCCGTGGAACACGAGCGGCGCCGTGGCATCCGATGCGGCACGCACGCCGCAGCGTTCCACTTCGCCGACGAAGATCACATGGTCGCCTTCGTCGTAGCGGCTGCGGTTGTGGCATTCGAACCACGCGAGCGCGCCGTCGAGCACCGGCATGCCCGAGTTGCCGGCCGCGTGCGCGATCCCTTCGAAGCGGTCGCCCTTGTAGGTCGAGAAGCGCTTGCACAGGTCGAGCTGCGACGCCGCGAGCACGTTCACCACGTAATGACTGTTGTTGCGGAACACCGGGGTCGACGCCGATTTGTGCGCGAGGCTCCACAGCACGAGCGGCGGATCGAGCGACACCGAGTTGAACGAGCTCGCGGTGATGCCGATCAGCTGCCCGGACGGCGCACGCGTCGTGATGACCGTGACGCCGGTCGCGAACTGCCCGAGCGCCTGGCGAAAGGCGGCCGAGTCGAAATCCGGCGGGGTGGCGTGGTTCATCGGGCGGCCATCCGGAACGAAACGGACGGGCGCGGCGCGCGGCGGCTGCAACGGGCGCGGCGGACGAAAGGCGACAAGGCCAGGGCGGTCGATTGGGAAGTGGTGCGCATGGCCCGATTTTAGCGGAATCGCGACCGCTGGACCCGTGCGGACGGCGCATCGCGGGGCTAGCGTGAGGTAGCGAACACTGTCGCGCGGCGCCGGCATCGTGCTGGAGCGGTCGTTCCCGCTCCTTTCGTTGCGCGCCGTCCGAGGTCGCTCCGCGCGCCGGGCGCTATCGCGCCGCCGCCAGCGTGAGCGCCAGCGCACCCGTCAGGATCAGGCTGGACGCCCACACCGCATCGAGATTGAACCAGCTCCGCGCGACGAACTTCAGCCCGAGATAGCGGTACACGAGCCACGCGAGCACGCCGCCTGTGCCGAACATCGCGGCTGCGTGCACGGCTGCGACGACGAGTGCCATCCCGAGATGCGCATCGACGAGCGTGGTCGCCGCGCGATGGCCGGCGTCCCGGTCGAACCCGCAGAGCCCGAGGTAGATCGGCACCAGCATCAGCCCCGCGCCGTGCGCGAGCGCAACCGCGAACGACCACAGTCCGAGCCGCGCGGGCGGTATCCGCGCGAGCGCACGCGGATGCCGCCGCCGGATCAGCAGCGCCACGCCGAAGCCGATCACGAGCGCGCTCGCGCCGATCCGGATCGCCGACTGCCACGCAAGCATCGCCGCAAGCAGCCCGAACGGCAGCATCACCGTGAATACCGCGAGCGCATGGCCGAGCGCGAGATAGCCGAGCGCCGCGACGAGCGCGCCGCCGCGGCGCGTCATCAGCGCGTTCGACACCGCGAGCGGCCAGCCCATCGCCGGATTGAGCCCGTGATAGACGCCGCTCGCGAGCACGGCCGCCCACAGCGCGAGCGGCGCGGAGAGGCCGGCGCTCAACGCTTGACCGACGGATAGCAGAACGAGTCGGTCGAGCAGTCGCCGCCTTCGAGCCGGATCTGGTGCGCGCGATAGCCGTCGGGGAAGTCGACCCAGTAGTCGTCGGCGAGCGTCAGCCCGCCGTCCGGCCCCGCATGCGCGAGCACCTGCGCGGCCGGCACGCCGTCCGGATAGAACTGGTCGTCCCACGTCGAGTAAAGCGAGTTGGTCCAGTACACGCGCCGGCCGTCGCGGCTGATTTCCACCATCTGCGGGCCGCCGGCGAACGCGCGGCCGTTCGTGTGCGGCGCGCGGCGCACGATCCCGCCGATACGCACCGACCCCGCGAGCACCGGATGATGCGGATCCGACACGTCGTACTGGCGCATCTCGCCGGTGCCCCAGCACGACACGTATAGAAAGCGGTCGTCGAGCGACAGGTCGATGTCGGTCACGAGCGGCGGCACCGCGCCGAAACCCTGGAGCAGCGGCGGCAGTTCGTCGGCCGCGGCCGGCTCGGGCGGAATCGTCGCGGTCTTCTTCACATGAAACTGGCCGCCTTCGCGCCACCAGGTCCAGATCGAGCCTTCGAGATTGGTCGTGTCGACCACGACGCCGACGAACCCGTATTCGCGCACCGGATCGTGCGCGGGCCGCACCTCGAGCGCCATCTGGTGCTGCGCGCCGAGATCGATCGTCTGCACGTTGCGCCGCGCGCGCAGGTCCCAGAAATGCAGCCGGTGCCCGTACTTGTTCGCGAGCAAGTCCTCCGGCACGATGCCGTTCTCGAATTGCGGCGGCAGCGCCCATTCGCTCGACACCATGTAGTCGCGCGGCAGGTTCCACCAGAAGTCGTAATGCTTGTCCTGCGAGCCGCGGTCGATCTCCCAGCGGCCGAGCACGTCGAAGGTCTCGCAGTCCATGATGAAGATGCCGGGCGCCCCGTCGGTGCCGTCCTTGCCCGCGCCGCCGAGCGTGCTCACGTAGATGCCTTCGGGGCCGCAATGAACCGTATGCGGCCGCGAATAGCCGGTCTTGGCGAACACCTCGTCGGGCTCGATGATCTTGTGGATGCGCGCCTGAGTCGGGTGCGGCTTCGTGTCGATCACGTAGATCCGCGACGAACGCAGACCCGGGATGATCAGGAAGCGGCGTTCGAGAAATGCGTGGCCGGTCAGCGGCGACAGCGACGACGAACACGCATTCCAGCCGAAGTGGTGGAATTCGTCTCCGGTGTTCGGCATCGTCACCGTGTGCACGATCTTGCCGTAGGTCGCCGAGCCGGGTTTCACGTCGATCACGGCGAGCGCGTCGGGTCTGGAAAAATCGGGGCTCAGCAACAACGTATAGGCAAATTCCTCCGCCGGCGCCTGCATCGCAAGTTCCGGCGAAGCGTGAAATGTCGGGTCAGGCCGCATGCTCATCGTAGTGCCTCTCTCGGTCGTATCGGATCACGGGTGCACGGACGTTCGCTGCGAACGTGCGGGTCGAACAGGTTGCGTGACGGCAATGCTCCGGCGGCCGCGCGATGGAGGACGCGCGGTGCGGTGCATCAGGTCGGGAAAGCAGGGAAACGCGGTGCGCCGGATCGCCGCGTATGCGGCGCAGCGGGCGCACCGCGGCGCGAGGGTGCGGTGAAAGCGACGGCGGTCGGGCCCGCAATGCGGGCGCTGTCTGCTGAGGCGTGCATATCGATGTTCCGGCAGATGATGTTGGCATCAGGACGGGCATGCATCGGACGCTGCGCGCAGCCGGACGGTGTGCCGTTGCGGCGAGGCGTGCCTAAGTGTAGACGAGAAACGCGCGGCCGGTGGTGCGCGGCACGCATGCGGTTCTGCCGGATTTGCGCACGAGTGAGATACTTGGACGCTGCCGCTGCGCGCCGGGCAACCGTGCCGCGGCGATACGGACCGGCGACGCCGGCGCGCGCCTGCGTGCCGGCCGTTGTCATCAACGAGGTAATGATTTCATGGTGAACGAGATGCTTGAAACCGCGACTGTAGGCGGCGGGTGCTTCTGGTGCACGGAGGCCGTGTTTCTCGACGTCGACGGCGTGACGGCCGTCCAGTCGGGCTATGCAGGTGGCCACACGCGCAATCCCGGCTATCGCGACGTATGCGACGGCGATACCGGTCACGCGGAGGTCGTGAACGTGACGTTCGATCCGGCGCGCATCGGTTATCGCGAGATCCTCGAGATCTTCTTCGCGACGCACGATCCGACCCAGCTGAACCGGCAGGGCAACGACGTCGGCACGCAATACCGTTCGGTCGTGTTCACGCATTCGGACGCGCAGCGCGACGTCGCGCTCGACGTGATCCGCGAACTGGAGCGCGAGCAGGTGTTCGGGCAGCCGATCGTCACGCAGGTCGTGCCGCTCGACGATAACTACTGGCCGGCCGAGGACTATCACCAGAACTATTACGCGCGCAATCCGGGGCAGGGCTACTGCTCGGTCGTGATCGGGCCGAAGCTCGCGAAATTCCGCCAGAAGTTCTCGCACCGGCTGAAGTCGCTGCGCGGCGCGTAACCGGTTCGCCGACGCGCAAGCGGCGCCCGCGCCGCGATGCTTACGCCGCCTCGCTGCGCCACTGCGCGCACGCTGCGGCGATCTCGCGCGCGAGCGCGAGGCACGACAGCGGCGCGGAGCCTTCCGCCTTGTTGTTGATCGTGATGATCACGGGCTGTCCGGCCAGCGCGTAGCGCGCGGCCAGTTCGGCGAGCGCCGAGCGTGTGGCCGGATCTTCGTCGACGAGCTTGTCGAACGGCTCGTATTTCGCTTTTGCCTGTTCGTACTTGAAGCCGCCATGCAGGCTCCAGCGCACGATCAGCGGGCCCGGTGCATCGCCGTCGAGCAGCGCGAGCGCGGCTGCCTGGCGCAGCGGGTCGGGCATCCGCGCATGCAGGCCGACGCAGTAGCGCACGCCGAGCGTCGCGAGCGCGCGGATGAAGCGCGGCGTGAGCAGGCTCGCGTCGCGGATCTCGATCGCGTAGCGCGTGCCGTCGGCGTCCGGCGGCAGCGTCGGCAGCGCCGCGAAGAATGCCGACAGCCGGTCGATCAGTGCGGCCGGTTCGGCGAGCAGTTGATCGGGCATCGGAGAAAACTGGAACACCAGCACGCCGGCCTTCCTGCCGAGCCCTTCGAGGCACGGTTGCACGAATTCGCGAGTGGCGAGCTGCGCGTCGAGAAAGGTCGGGTTCGGGCCCGACGGCTCGCCGCGCCGGCCGCGCACGACCGCATCGGTGACGGACGCGGGCGCCTTCACGACGAAGCGGAAGTCGTCCGGCACCTGTTGCGCGTAGCGCAGGTAGTCGGCCACCGACAGCGGCCCGTAGAACGATCGGTCGAGGCTCACGCTCTTCAGCAGCGGATGTGCGCCGTACGCCTCGAGCCCCTCGCGAGACAGCTTCGTCTGCGCGAAATCGCCGTCGTAGACGATGCCGTCCCAGCCGGGGAAATACCACGACGATGTGCCGAGGCGCACGTTCGGCGGCAGTGCGGCCGCCGCGTCGGCGACTTCCGCGGAAACCGGTGCTGGCGGCACGCCGCGCCGACGCCGGGCCTGCTTCGGTGGCGCGGTCGGCGGCGACGGTTCGTCCCACAGCAGGCCGGAAGCAGGGAACGGTTCCGGTTCCTGGTCGGCGCACGCGCCGGGCGATGCGCGGCCGGTGCGCGCGGGCGACTTCGCCGGTCGCGCAGCGTCGTGTTCGTCCGGCGTCGCGCGTTGGCCGGCGCCTGCAGGGTTGTCGTCGTTTGGGGGCGCGGCCGTGCGCGCGTCGTCGGGCGACGCGCCGAACAGGTCGAACTGCCCGTCGGCGTGCGACCCGTCCGCTTCGTCGCGCTGCTGTCGTTGCGGCGGCGTGCTGCGCCGCGTCCTGCCGTCACCCATGCATGCCCAGCGTGAAGTGCCGCCTAGCGCGGCAGCGTGTGTTCGTACATGTAGCGCCTCGACCACGGCAGCGTTTTCGCGCTGCGTCCGGCCTTGCGGCACACGATCTGAAAGATCGACACGTCGTCGTGCTCGAACGCATACGCGCAACCGGCGAGATACACGCGCCAGATGCGGAATTTTTCGTCGTCGACGAGCGTGCGCGCCTCTTCCGCCTTCGCCTCGAAGTTCTCGGTCCAGATTTCGAGCGTGCGCGCATAGTGCCGCCGCAGGCTTTCGACGTCAATCGCCTCGAGCCCGCCGCGCTGCGCCGCTTCGAGCGCGAGGCTGATGTGCGGCAGCTCGCCGTCCGGGAACACGTAGCGGTCGATGAATTCGCCGCCGCCGAGCGCCGTTTCGCCGCTTTCCGCGTCGGTCGACGTGATCCCGTGGTTCATCGCGATGCCGTCGTCGGTCAGCAGGTCGCGCACGCGCGAAAAATAGAGGGGCAGGTTCTTGCGGCCGACGTGCTCGAACATCCCGACGCTCGTGATGCGGTCGAACTGTCCCTCGATCTCGCGGTAGTCCTGCAGGCGGATCTCGATCTTGTCCTCGAGCCCGGCGGCTTTCACGCGCGCGGTCGCGAGATCGAACTGGTTCTGCGACAGCGTCACGCCCAGGCACGTCGCGCCGAACTTCTGCGCGGCGCGCAGCACGAGCGCACCCCAGCCGCAACCGATGTCGAGCAGGCGCTGGCCGGGCTCGAGCCGGATCTTGGTCAGGATATGGTCGATCTTCTTGATCTGTGCGGTCGCGAGATCCTCGTCGCCGTTCTCGAAGTACGCGCACGAGTACACCATGTTTTCGTCCAGCCACAGCTGGTAGAACGCGTTCGAGACGTCGTAGTGATACTGGATCGCCTTCTTGTCGGTGTTTTTCGTGTGATTGAAGTAGCGCTTCACGCGCGCGAGCTTGCTCGCACTGGTGACCGTGCTGCGCGCGAGCGAGTAGCTGATGTTGATGATGTCCGACAGCCTGCCCTCGATGTCGATCTTGCCCTTCACGTACGCCTCGCCGAGATTGTCGAGGCTCGGTTCGAGCAGGAGCGGCAATGCCGACGCGCTGTTGACCTTGAGCGTGACCTGCGGCGCGCTGAAGGTGCCGAAATCGAGTTGATCGCCGTTCCACAGCACGAGTCGCGCCGGTATGTTCGCTTTCGCCCGTACTTCGTCCGCCCACTGTGCCAGCTTCTTTTCCCAGAACATTTGGATTCTCCGTTTGTTCGTTGAATCGAATACAGCCAAGTATCTTGACCGGCGCACGCCCCTTGCGAGGCGGGCGCCCGGATGCAACACGAGACACGGCCGGCGCGCGCCGGCACCACGGCAGCGGCGCTTACGGCGAAAGGCGCGAGATCGTCCAGCCCGACCCTGCCGCGTCGTCGCGCGTATAGAGCAGGCGGTCGTGCAGCCGCGACGGGCGGCCCTGCCAGAACTCGATCGCGTCGGGCACGACGCGGTAACCGCCCCAGTGCGGCGGGCGCGGCGGGTTCTCGCCGTAGCGTTCGGTCACGGCCTTTTCACGCGCTTCGAGCGTCGCTCGGCTGTCGATCACGGCGCTCTGATCGGACGCCCACGCGCCGATGCGCGAGCCGAGCGGGCGCGACGCGAAATAGCGGTCGCTTTCGTCGGCGCTGGTTTTCTCGATCCGGCCTTCGATGCGCACCTGGCGCTCCAGCTCGATCCAGTAGAACAGCAGCGCCGCGTGCGGATTGGCGGCGAGATCGCGGCCCTTGCGGCTTTCGTAATTGGTAAAGAAGACGAACCCGCGTTCGTCGACACCCTTGATGAGCACGATGCGGGCCGACGGCCGGCCGTCGTCGCCGACGGTGGCGAGCGTCATCGTGTTGGGCTCGGGGAGCTTGGCGGCGAGCGCCTCCTTGAACCAGCGATCGAACTGGGCGAAGGGGTTCGGGGCGGCGTCGGCTTCGTCGAGCGAAGCACGCGAGTAATTGATGCGGAGATCGGCGAGAGTCGTCATGTTATGCAAACGCTTCAATCTGGGGCCAGTATAGCGAACGCGCGAGAATCGTGCGTGCACAGGGGCGCGTGCCGGCGGGGAGTTCAGGCAAAATAGAGGGCTGCACGACTTACGTTTTCCTTGCTGCCATGCCCGCTGCCGACACTGCCCCGCACAGTTCTTCTGATCTTACCCCGAGCCCGACAATCCAGCTTGACGTGGATCGCGAGCGCCGCTTCGGCGGCATCGCGCGCCTGTACGGCGCCCCCGCGCTCGCGGCGTTCGAACGCGCGCACGTCGCCGTGATCGGCATCGGCGGCGTCGGGTCGTGGACGGCCGAGGCGCTCGCACGCAGCGCGATCGGCACGCTGACGCTGATCGATCTCGACAACGTCGCGGAAAGCAATACGAACAGGCAGATCCACGCGCTCGACGGCAATTACGGCAAGCCGAAGGTCGACGCGATGGCCGAGCGGATCGCGCTGATCGATCCCGCTTGCCGTGTGAACCGGATCGAGGATTTCGCGGAACCCGACAACTTCGACGCACTGCTCGGCGGCGGCTTCGACTACGTGGTCGACGCGATCGACAGCGTGCGCACGAAGGTCGCGCTGATCGCGTGGTGCATCGCAAAAGGGCAGCCGCTCGTCACGGTCGGCGGCGCGGGCGGGCAGCTCGACCCGACACGCATCCGCATCGACGATCTCGCGCTGACGATCCAGGACCCGCTGTTGTCGAAGGTGCGCGCGCAGCTGCGCAAGCAGCACGGCTTTCCACGCGGGCCGAAGGCGCGCTTCAAGGTCAGCGCCGTGTATTCGGACGAGCCGCTGATCTATCCGGAAGCGGCCGCGTGCGACATCGAGGACGGCGCGGAGCCGTCCGCCGCCGCGCATGTCGCGGGGCTCAACTGCGCCGGGTTCGGTTCGAGCGTATGCGTGACCGCGAGCTTCGGCTTCGCGGCCGCCGCGCATGCGCTGCGCGCGATCGCGGCGCGGGCCGCGGGCTGATCGGGGAACCGGTCGACGCGCAAGGCAATGTCGCGGCGCGGCAGACCTGCCGCGCGCGGCAACGCGATTCGGCCAGGCCATCGCGGCCCGGCCGGTCGTTCGTCAGTTGAGCGCCATGCTCAGCTTTCGCCGCCATGCGGCGACGAGGTCGGGGCGATCGCCCGCCAGCTCGAACACCGAGATCATCGTGCGGCGGCCGAGGTCGTCGCCATACGCGCGATCACGCAACACGATTTCCAGCAACTGCTCGAGCGCACCTTCGTATGCGCGTCGCGCGATCAGGCTCTGCGCGAGGTCGAAGCGTGCCTCGAGATCGGCGGGGTCCGCCGCGATGCGCGCTTCGAGCGCGTCGGTCGGCGGCAGGTCGGCCGTCGCGTCGAGCGCATCGAAACGGGTCTTGATCGCCTGATAGCGCGGATCGGCGCTTTGTACCGTCTGCGGCGACAGGCGCTCGGCCTCGGCGCGCGCGGTGTCCACCTGGTTGTTCGCGAGCAGCAGTTCGATCAGGTCGAGCCGTGCGTCGTCGAAGCCGGGGTTCAGCGCGAGCGCCGCTTCGAGGTGGGTGAGCGCATCGTCGTAGCGCGATTCTGCGATCGCATATTGCGCGGCGCGGCGTTCGGCTTCGTCGGGCGCCGGCAGCAGCCGGTCGAGGAACGCGCGCAACTGGCCTTCCGGCAGCACGCCGATGAACTGGTCGACGGGACGCCCGTCGGCGAACGCGATCACGTGCGGGATGCTGCGCGTCTGGAAGTGCGCGGCGAGTTCCTGGTTTTCGTCGACGTTAACCTTCACGAGCTTCCAGCGGCCTTCGTAGTCGGCTTCGAGCTTTTCGAGCAACGGACCGAGCGTCTTGCAGGGGCCGCACCACGGCGCCCAGAAGTCGACCAGCACGGGCGTGTCCAGCGACGCCTCGATGACGTCTTTCTCGAAAGTGGCAAGCGTGGTGTCCATGTCGTTCTCTTCCGTTCGAATGTCGTCAGGATGGGGGCAGCGTGCCCCTTTTTCAACGCGGCTTCGATTCGGGCAGCGGAATCCACTCGGTTTCGCCGGGCACCTTGCCCATTTCCTGGTTCGTCCACGCCCGTTTCGCGCGCTCGATCGCGTCGCGGCTGCTGGCGACGAAGTTCCATTCGATGAAGCGCTCGCCGTCGATCTTCTCGCCGCCCAGCAGCATCGCGCGCGCGCCGCTGCCGCTCGCGAGCGTGACGGTGGCGCCGGGCGCGAGCACGGCCATCTGTTCGGCCGGCACCGGCGTGCCGTCAATCGAGAGGTCGCCGTCGACCACGTAGACCGCGCGCTCCTCGTGCGACGCGTCGAGTTCGAGGCGGCCGCCGGCCGCGAATTCGGCGGCCACGTACAGTGTGCGCGAGAACGTCTTGACGGGCGAGCGCAGGCCGAACGCGTCGCCGGCGATCACCGTCAGCGACACGCCGTTCTCGTCGCGCTGGGGCAGCGCGTCGGCCGCATGGTGCTCGAACGACGGCTCGGTGGTCTCGTGGGCGACGGGCAGCGCGACCCAGGTCTGGATCCCATGCACCGTGTGGCCGCTCGCGCGCTGAGCGTCGGGCGTGCGCTCCGAATGGACGATGCCGCGACCGGCCGTCATCCAGTTCACGTCGCCCGGCACGATCTCCTGCAGCGAGCCGAGGCTGTCGCGGTGCAGGATCGCGCCGTCGAACAGGTAGGTGACGGTGGCGAGCCCGATGTGCGGGTGCGGGCGCACGTCGAGCCCGGTGCCGGCCGGCAGCGTCGCGGGCCCCATGTGATCGAAGAAGATGAACGGACCGACGAGGCGCGCGGCGAGCGCGGGCAGCGTGCGGCGCACCTGCAGGTTGCCGATGTCGCGGATGTGCGGCTTGAGCAGGGCTTTGATCGAATCGGTCATGGCGGCCTCGTGGGCAACGGCTGGAATGCCGGTCATTGTACTGGCGGCGCGGTGGCGACGCGCGTGTCGGGGGCGCGTGCGAAATGATTCCCGGGTGTTGCGGACGTGCGGGCACGAGTCGTGCAAGCGCCATGTCGTTGTGCCCGTCGCCGATTCCATGCGCGCCGCGCGGGTATCGGGCCGCACGGCGAAATTCGGTAGACTGATCGGCTTCAGGAAACCATCCGACAATTGAGGAGACGCCGATGATGGCCACGAAGGACTTGCTGCTCGCGCTGGTCGTGATCGTGGCATGGGGCGTGAACTTCGTCGTGATCAAGGTCGGCCTGCACGGCATGCCGCCGATGCTGCTCGGCGCGCTGCGCTTCACGCTCGCGGCGGTGCCCGCGGTGTTCTTCGTGCGCCGGCCGCAGATTCCGTGGCGGATGCTGATCCTGTATGGCGCGACGATCCAGCTCGGCCAGTTCGTGTTCCTGTTCACCGGCATGTACGTCGGTATGCCGGCCGGCCTCGCGTCGCTCGTGCTGCAGTCGCAGGCATTCTTCACGCTCGTGTTCGCGATGCTGTTCCTCGGCGAGCGGCTGCGTGTGCAGAACCTGATCGGGCTCGCGATCGCCGCGGGCGGGCTCGTCGTGATCGCGGCGCAGGGCGGCCGCGCGATGACGCTCGCGGGCTTCCTGCTGACCATCTGCTCGGCCGCGATGTGGGCGTTCGGCAATATCGTCACGAAGAAAGTCGGCAAGGCCAATCTGGTGTCGCTCGTCGTGTGGGCGAGCCTCGTGCCGCCCGTGCCGTTCTTCCTGCTGTCGCTCTGGTTCGAGGGGCCGCAGCGGATCGGGGCCGCGCTGGCCGGGCTCGACGGCGCGTCGATCTTCGCGGTCGTCTATCTCGCGTTCGTCGCGACGCTCGTCGGCTACGGCTTGTGGAGCCGCCTGATGTCGCGCTATCCGGCCGCGCAGGTCGCGCAGTTCTCGCTGCTGGTGCCGATCGTCGGGCTGGCGTCGTCGGCGCTGCTGCTCGACGAGCATCTGACGCACGCGCAACTGATCGGCGCCGCGCTCGTGATGGGCGGGCTCGCGGTGAACGTGTTCGGGGCAAAGCTGGTGCGCCGCTTCGCGGCGTCGTGACGCGCCGGCACGCAGCGCGTGCCGGCGGCGAGGAAGGCGGCCGAGTCAGGCCATCCGGTTCTTCGCGAGCGGCGGATTCGCGGCGAAGTAACGTTTGATGCCGCGGAAGATCGCGTCGGCCATCTCGTCGCGATAGCTGTCGTCGTTGAGCCTGCGTTCTTCGTCAGGGTTGCTGATGAACGCGGTCTCGACAAGGATCGACGGAATGTCGGGCGCCTTCAGCACCGCGAACCCGGCCTGCTCGACCGAGCCCTTGTGCAGCTTGTTGATGCCGCCGACTTCCTTCAGCACGTAATTGCCGTAGCGCAGCGAATCGCGGATCTGCGCGGTCGTCGACATGTCGAACAGCGCGCGGCTGACGGCCGCGTCCTGTGTCTTGATGTTGATGCCGCCGATCAGGTCGGACGAGTTCTCCTTGTTCGCGAGCCAGCGTGCCGCGGCGCTCGACGCGCCGTGGTCGGACAGCGCGAACACCGACGAGCCGCGCGCGGACGGCGTCGTGAACGCATCCGCGTGGATCGACACGAACAGGTCGGCGCCGACGCGGCGCGCCTTCTGCACGCGCACGTTCAGCGGCACGAAGAAGTCGGCGTCGCGCGTCATCATCGCGCGCATGTTCGGCGCGCCGTCGATCTTCGCGCGCAGCTTCTTCGCGATGTCGAGCGCGATGTGTTTCTCGTACGTGCCGCCGCCGCCGATCGCGCCCGGATCCTCGCCGCCGTGGCCCGGATCGATCGCGACCGTCAGCAGGCGCACGGTGCCGCCCTTGCCCGATTTCGGCGCGGTGAACTTGTAGGTGTCACCGTCGTCTTCGCTGTCGTCGCGGCGTGCGATGACGGGCGGCGGCTTGGTGGCCGGCTTCGCGGGCGTGGAAGGCGTCGCGGCGGCTGGTGGTGTGCGCGGCGTGGCGGGCGTGTTCTGCGCGAAGCGCTGGAAGAACGCGTCGCTGTTGTCGTTTCCCGCGACGGGCGGCGTCGCCGGCCCGTTCAGCGCGCTCGGCGGCTGCATCTGCTGCGCGCGCGCCGTGTCGTTGAGCGCCTGCTCCTTGCGCTCCGTCTGCGCGATCAGGTCGGTCAGCGGATCGGGCGCGACGGCCGGATACAGGTCGAACACGAGCCGGTACTTGTAGGTGCCGACCGGCGGCAGCGTGAACACCTGCGGCTTCACCGAACCTTTCAGGTCGAACACCATCCGCACGACGTGCGGCTGATACTGGCCGACGCGCACCGACTGGATCTGCGGATCGTTCGGCGCGATCTTCGATACGAGGTCGCGCAGCGCCTGGTCGAGATCGAGCCCGTTCAGGTCGACGACGAGCCGGTCGGGACCCTGCAGCAGCTGTTGGCTATTCTGCAGCGGCTGGTCGGATTCGATCGTGACGCGCGTGTAATCGCGCGCGGGCCACACGCGCACGCCGAGCACCGACGATGCGTGCGCGAGCCGCGGCGCGACGAGACCGAGCACGAGCGTCGACGCACCCGCGCGCAGGATCTGGCGGCGCCGCCAGTTGTGCGTCGCGGTGGCCGCCGATTCGATCGAGCGGAACGGTTTGATCAACATCTTTCGAGACATGCCTTTCCTGAAGCGCTGAACGCCCGGACGGTGAGGGCGCGGCCGTCGCCATCCACGTCGAGCGAGAAAACCAGATCGGGCACGCCGAGCAGGGTGCCCGCCTGTTGCGGCCATTCGACGAGGCAAATCGCGCTGGAATTGAAATACTCGCGAAAGCCGGCGTCGGACCATTCGGCCGGATCGTTGAATCGATACAGATCGAAGTGATAGACCTCAAGTTCCCCATCGTCGCGTGCGAATGCGTAAGGTTCGACGAGCGTGTAGGTCGGGCTGCGCACGCGCCCCGGGTGGCCGAGGCCGCGCAGGATCGCGCGCACGAGGGTCGTTTTGCCCGCGCCGAGGTCGCCGATCAGCTGGATTTGCAGCCCGTCGAACGCGTGTGCATGGGCAAGTTCGCTGCGTGCCGCGTCGAGCGCGTGCGCGAAGCGGGTGCCGAAGGCCTCGGTCGCCGCTTCGTCGGCGAGTGCGATCACGCGCTCCGCGAGCGGGACGGGCAGCGTGTCGGCATGAGGCGTATGGGACGTGGCTGGCATTCTCGTAAAATAGTGCGATGAACCGATTACCGGAACTCGCCGCATCCGACAGGCCTTCGACACGTGCCGAAGGCGCGGCACCGTGCGCGCTCGATGATGCGACGTTGACAGCGCTCGCCGCTCGCATCAGGGCGTGGGGGCGCGAATTGGGTTTCGGGGCGATCGGCATCAGCGATACCGATCTCTCGGATGCCGAAGCAGGCCTCGCCGCCTGGCTGGAAGCCGGGTGCCACGGCGAAATGGATTATATGGCGAAACACGGGATGAAACGCGCGCGGCCGGCCGAACTTGTGGCCGGTACGCGACGCGTGATCTCCGCGCGGCTCGCCTATCTGCCGGCCGAAACGCTTGCCGCCGACGCGCCCGATGCGTCATCTGGCGCGCTCGTGCCGCACGACTGGCGCGCACGCGAGCGTGCGCGTCTCGACGATCCGCAGGCGGCCGTCGTGTCGATCTATGCACGCGGCCGCGACTATCACAAGGTGCTGCGCAACCGGCTGCAGACGCTCGCGGAGCGCATCGAGCAGGAGATCGGCGCGTTCGGCTACCGCGTGTTCACCGATTCGGCGCCGGTACTCGAGGTCGAGCTCGCGCAGAAGGCCGGCGTCGGCTGGCGCGGCAAGCACACGCTGCTGCTGCAGCGCGACGCGGGTTCGCTGTTCTTCCTCGGCGAGATCTATGTCGACGTTCCGCTGCCGACCGACGCGCAAACCGCGCCCGACGTCGCGCCCGAGACACCCGGCGCGCACTGCGGCAGTTGCACGCGCTGCATCGGCGCGTGCCCGACCGGCGCGATCGTCGAACCGTATCGTGTCGACGCGCGCCGTTGCATTTCCTACCTGACGATCGAACTGAAAGGCAGCATTCCGGAGCCGCTGAGGCCGATGATCGGCAACCGCGTATACGGCTGCGACGACTGCCAGCTCGTGTGCCCGTGGAACAAGTTCGCGCAGGCTGCACCCGTCGCCGATTTCGACGTGCGGCACGGTCTCGACCGCGCGACGCTCGTCGAGCTGTTCGGCTGGGATGCCGAATCGTTCGACACGCGGATGCAGGGGAGCGCGATCCGGCGCATCGGTTACGAAAGCTGGCTGCGTAATCTCGCGGTCGGGCTCGGCAATGCGTTGCGCGCGCCGGCCGACCGGCTCACGCCCGATGCGCGCGACGCGATCGTCGCCGCGTTGCGTGCACGGGCCGACGATCCGTCGCCGGTCGTGCGCGAACATGTCGAATGGGCGCTGCGTGCCGCATGAAGGCGGCGTAAAGTGTCGGCGGCGCCGCGCGTTTCACCGGTGAGGAGAAGCTCATGTTCAACGCAGTCATCGACGCACCGTTCGGCAAGGTCGGCATTCGCACCGATGCCGCGGTGGTGCGCGAGATCGTCTATCTGCCCGAGTCGGTCAGATCGGTCGATCCGGACTCGCCACTCGCGAAGCGCGCGGTCGAGCAGATCGAACGTTATTTCGAGCGCGCGTCGGCGCGTTTCGACCTGCCGCTCGCCGACGTCGGCAGTGCTTTCCAGCATCGCGTGTGGAACGTGATCAGCGACATTCCGCCGGGCGCGGTGCTGACCTACGGGCAGGTCGCGAAGCGGATCGGCAGCGCGCCACGCGCGGTCGGTCAGGCGTGCGGCGCGAACTATTTCCCGCTCGTGATTCCGTGTCATCGCGTCGTGGCGGCAGGCGGCCTCGGCGGCTTCGCGAACCACGACGACAATGGTTATTACCAAAAAGTGAAGCGCTGGCTGCTGGCGCACGAAGGCGTGCCGTACTGATGAGTGAACCCTTGCTTTCTCCCGACCCCGCGCCCGGCGCCGACAGCGACGAGGCCGCGGCATCGCCCGCGCTGCTCGCGAGCCGCGCGTCGATCGACGTGTTCTGCGACGCGCTGTGGCTCGAGCACGGGCTCGCGCGCAACACGCTCGATGCGTACCGGCGCGATCTGATGCTGTTTTCGCAATGGCTGGCCGCGACCCACGACGCGTCGCTCGACTCGGTCGACGAAGCGATGGTGACCGGCTACATCGCCGCGCGCAGCGACGGCAAGGCGACATCGTCGAACCGGCGGTTGTCGGTATTCCGTCGCTATTACGGCTGGGCCGTGCGCGAGCATCGCGCGAGCGCGGACCCGACGCTGCGCATCACGTCGGCGAAACAGGCCGCACGGTTTCCGTCGACGCTGTCCGAGGCGCAGGTCGAAGCGCTGCTCGGCGCGCCCGATATCGGCACGCCGCTCGGCCTGCGCGATCGCACGATGCTGGAGCTGATGTACGCGAGCGGCCTGCGCGTGAGCGAACTCGTCATGCTCAAGACCGTCGAGGTCGGGCTCAACGAGGGTGTCGTGCGCGTGATGGGCAAGGGCTCGAAGGAACGGCTCGTGCCGTTCGGCGAGGTTGCGCACGGCTGGATCGAGCGTTACCTGCGCGACGCGCGGCCCGTGCTGCTCGGCGCGCGCGCGGCCGACGCGCTGTTCGTGACCGGACGCGGCGACGGGATGACGCGCCAGCAGTTCTGGAACATCATCAAGCGCCACGCGCAGCAGGCCGACGTTCGCGCGCACCTGTCGCCGCATACGCTGCGGCACGCGTTCGCGACGCATCTGCTGAACCACGGCGCCGACCTGCGCGTCGTGCAACTTCTGCTCGGCCACAGCGACATCTCGACCACGCAGATCTACACACACGTCGCGCGCGAGCGGCTGAAGACGCTGCACGCGCAGCACCACCCGCGCGGCTAGCGCGGCGCGCGTCGGCCACATGCGGGATGCGGCCCGCACCCGCGCGTCACGCGAGTTCGCGCAGCTTGTGCTTCAGCACCTTGCCCGTCGATGCGGCGGGCAGCGCATCGAGCACGCGGATGCGCGCGGGCCGCTTGTAAGGCGCGAGCCGTTGTGCGCACCATGCCTGCAGCGCGTCCTCGGTCGCGGTCGCGCCCGGCACCAGCTCGACGAACGCGAGCACTTCCTCGTTGCCCTCGACCGCGCGGCCGACGACGGCTGCCTGCACGACGTCCGGGTGCGCGTTCAGCACCTGTTCGACTTCGACCGGATAGACGTTGAAGCCCGAGCGGATGATCAGCTCCTTGCTGCGGCCCGCGATCGTCACCGAGCCGTCGGCTTCCTGGCGCGCGAGATCGCCGGTGCTCAGCCAGCCGTCCGGAGACACGGCCGCGCGCGTGGCGTCCGCGTTGCGGTAGTAGCCGAGCATCACGTTCGGCCCGCGCACGCGGATTTCACCCACTTCACCCTGCGGCACGTCCGTGCCGTCCGGCGCGACGATCCGCATCTCGACGCCCGGGATCGGCACGCCGACCGAGCAGTCGGCACGCGGCGCGTCGAGCGGCGTCTGCGTGATCGTCGGGCTGCTCTCGGTCATTCCGTAGCCGTTGTGCAGCGGCACGCCGTACATGCGCTCGACGCGCGCCTTCAGGTTGGCGTCGAGCGGCGAGCCGCCCGAATACGCGAAACGCAGCCGCGGCGCGTGCCACGCGTGCGCGTGCGTGTGCAGGTGCTCGAGGAGCTTCGCGTGCATCGCGGGTACACCCTGGAAGATCGTCACGCCTTCGTCGGCGAGCGCGATGCGCACGGCCTCCGGCGAGAAGCGCGGTGCAAGCCGCAGCGTCGCCCCCGCGTACAGGCTGCCGAGGCAGACCGACGCGAGCCCGTACACGTGCGACACCGGCAGCACCGTATAGACGACGTCGTCCGGCGACACGCGGCGCAGCGCGCTTGACGTCGCCGCGATGAACAGCAGGTTGCGGTGCGACAGCATCACGCCTTTCGGCGCACCCGTCGTGCCGGTCGTGTAGATCAGCGCTGCGCATTGCGCGGCGCCATCGGCCGCCGCCGGTTCATCGGGCGCGCTCGTGTCGACGCGGTACGACCACGCGCCGATGTCGACCGGCAGCGTGTCGGCCGGCGTCGCGTCGTGGCGTGCCGCGTGTGCGCGCGCATCGGGCGACGCCTCCGTCGCGAATGCGATCAGCTTCGGCCGCGCGTGCGCGGCGATCGCATCGAGTTCGCCGGCTGACAGCCGGGCGTTCGACACGAGCGCCCATGCGTCGACGCGCGCGGCCGCGAACAGCAGCACGATCTGCGCGACGCTGTTTTCCGCGACGATCATCACGCGATCGCCGCCGTGCACGCCAAGGCGCGCGAGCCGCTCGGCGGCCGCATCGACCGCTCGCGACAGCTCGCCGTACGACAGGCGGCGCGCGTCCTCGATCAGCGCCGGATGCGCGGGTGCTTGCGCGGCCCAGCGGGCGGGCACGTCGGCGATGCGGCCGGGCAAGGCGGCGAGCAACGCCGGGACGTCGAGCGGCGCGGATGAGCGGACAGGCGAGGACATGGCGTCTCCAGAAGAAGGGCCGGGCGGCGGCGCGGCCAGTTTTGCGAACGATCGTGCCATGACGGCGGGCGCGCCACAATCGGTCAATCGGGCAATAGCGCTTCGCGATGTCCGCAATGATGACGGGCGGACTGACTGACGGACAGGTGCGCCGCGGCGACGGGTGCTCGCCCCGGATACCGGTGCAAAAGGGCCGCGAGTATACCGCCGGTGCGCGGCACGCCGCCGCGAAGACGAGACAGGGCGATCGTGGGTTGACGCCCGCCCGCCGGTCGTTCGCCATTAAAATGCCGCCATGAGCAAATCCAGACACGTGTCCGAGACACCCGCGACCCAGCTGCTGCGCCGCCACGGCGTCGCCTTCGGCGAGCATCCGTACGATTACGTCGAGCATGGTGGCACCGGCGAGTCGGCGCGCCAGCTCGGCGTCGACGAGCACTGCGTCGTGAAGACGCTGGTGATGGAGGACGAGCACGCGAAGCCGCTGATCGTGCTGATGCACGGCGACCGCACGGTGTCGACCAAGAACCTCGCGCGGCAGATCGGCGCGAAACGCGTCGAGCCGTGCAAGCCCGACGTCGCGAACCGCCATTCCGGCTATCTGGTCGGCGGCACGTCGCCGTTCGGCACGCGCAAGACGATGCCCGTGTACGTCGAGTCGACCATCCTCGAATTGCCGACGATCTACCTGAACGGCGGCCGCCGCGGCTATCTCGTCAGCCTCGCGCCGGCGGTGGTCACGACGCTGCTCGGCGCGACGCCCGTGCAGTGCGCGAGCGTCGACTGAGGGTTTCACCTTCGTGGCAGGCCGTGCTCGTTCGGTAGAATGGGCGCCGTTTCGGCCGGTCGGACCGCACGAGCGGCCGAAACGGCCTCCCGGCGGTTCGCCGCGACGGCGCCCGCCGCAACCGGCCGGCATGCCGCGTCCGGCCGCCAATTCACCGATACGTTGAAAGAAGAGTTCTCCGCATGCAGATCCTGCTCGCCGCACTTGTTGCCTACCTGATCGGTTCGGTGTCGTTCGCCGTCGTCGTCAGCGCCGCGATGGGCCTGGCCGATCCCCGTTCGTACGGGTCGAAGAATCCCGGCGCGACCAACGTGCTGCGCAGCGGCAACAAGAAGGCCGCGATCCTGACACTCGTCGGCGACGCATTCAAGGGCTGGCTCGCCGTCTGGCTCGCGCGGCACTTCGGGTTGCCTGACGTCGCCGTTGCGTGGGTCGCGATCGCCGTGTTCCTCGGCCACCTGTATCCGGTGTTCTTTCGCTTCCAGGGCGGCAAGGGCGTGGCGACCGCGGCCGGCGTGCTGCTCGCTGTGCATCCGGTGCTCGGCCTGGCGACCGCGCTGACCTGGCTGATCGTCGCATTCTTCTTCCGCTATTCGTCGCTCGCGGCGCTGGTGGCGGCCGTGTTCGCACCGGTGTTCGACGTGTTCCTGTTCGGCACCGGCCACAACCCGGTCGCGTGGGCCGTGCTCGCGATGAGCGTGCTGCTCGTGTGGCGTCACCGCGGCAACATCTCGAAGCTGTTGGCGGGGCAGGAAAGCCGGATCGGCGAGAAGAAGAAGGCCGCGTCCGACGGCGGCGCGCAGGACGGCGGGAAGGCCTGAGGAAGGGGATGACTGCTGCCGCCCGCAGGGGCGCCCGGCATGCGGGGCCCGGCGGCGCGGCGTGACCGGCGACGCTGCGGTCGATGGCGTCGATCAGTCGCGGAAGTTGTTGAAGTCGAGCGGGGTGTCGGTCACGTCCTTGCGCAGCATCGCGATCACGCTCTGCAGGTCGTCGCGCTTCGTGCCGGCCACGCGCACCGCGTCGCCCTGAATGCTCGCCTGTACCTTGATCTTGCTGTCTTTCACGAGCCTGACGATCTTCTTCGCGAGGTCGCCCGTCACGCCCTTCTTCACGGTGACGATCTGCTTGACCTTGTCGCCGCCGATCTTCTCGACTTTGCCATAGTCGAGGAAGCGCACATCGACGTTGCGCTTCGCGAGCTTGTTGATCAGCACGTCCTTGACCTGGCCGAGCTTGAAATCGTCGTCGGCGAACAGCGTCAGCTCGCGCTCCTTCTGCTCGACGCGCGCGTCGGAGCCCTTGAAGTCGAAGCGCGTCGAAATTTCCTTGTTCGACTGCTCGATGGCGTTCTTCACTTCGATCATGTTCGCTTCGGAAACGACGTCGAACGATGGCATGGCATTCTCCCTTGAGATGCGTGCGCCCGGCTCGCGCGCGGGCACTCGCTATAATTGCGGACTGTTTGCCATTTTACCGATGCCCCTCCGTTTGCCCAAGGCCGGCCGTAAGGCCGCCCGACGGACGTGACCGCGAATGCCGATGCCTCCTGACGATTCCGCCCTGTCGCTGCTCCCCGATCATCCGCTTGCCGCGCACAATACGTTCGGCATCGCCGCGAAGGCGCGCTTTGCCGCGCGCATCACGCAGGCGGCGCAGTTCGAGGCGCTGCACCGCGACCAGCGCGTCGCGTCGCTGCCGCAGCTCGTGCTCGGCGGCGGCAGCAACGTCGTGTTCACGCGCGATTTCGACGGCGTCGTGCTGCTCGACGAGATCGCCGGCCGCCGCGTCGTGCGCGAGGACGACGACGCGTGGTACGTCGAGGCCGGCGGCGGCGAGACCTGGCACGCGTTCGTCGCGTGGACGCTCGAGCACGGGATGCCGGGCCTGGAGAACCTTGCGTTGATTCCGGGTACCGTCGGCGCCGCGCCGATCCAGAACATCGGCGCGTACGGCCTCGAGATGAAGACCTGTTTCGACTCGCTGGTCGCCGTCGAGCTCGCGACGGGGCGCAGCGAGCGCTTCGACGCCGCGCGCTGCGCGTTCGGCTATCGCGACAGTTTCTTCAAGCGGGAAGGGCGCGGCCGCTTCGCGATCGTATCGGTGACGTTCCGGCTGCCCAAGCGCTGGACGCCGCGGCTCGGCTACGCGGACGTCACGCGCGAGCTCGACGCGCGCGGCATCGCGCCGGACGCGGCAACGCCGCGCGACGTATTCGATGCGGTCGTCGCGATCCGCCGCGCGAAGCTGCCCGATCCGCTCGTGCTCGGCAACGCGGGCAGTTTCTTCAAGAATCCGGTGATCGATGCCGCGCAGTTCGACGCGCTGCGCGCGCGCGTGCCGGACGTGGTGTCGTATCCGCAGCCGGACGGGCAGGTGAAGCTCGCGGCCGGCTGGTTGATCGACCGCTGCGGCTGGAAAGGGCGCGCGCTGGGGGCGGCGGCCGTGCACGACCGGCAGGCGCTCGTGCTGGTGAATCACGGCGGCGCGACGGGTGTCGAGGTCCTCGCGCTGGCGCGCGCGATCCAGGACGACGTGCGCGAGCGGTTCGGTGTCGAGCTCGAACCCGAGCCGGTGTGCCTGTAACGCGGTCTTTCGTACCGCGCATTTCATTCGCTTCCGCCGCGTACAAACAAAAAGCGCCGATCGACGATCGGCGCTTTTTTGCATGCCGCCGGATGCCGGCGGCGCTCGGGTGCTGCGGGGTGCTGCGATCAGTGCTTGAGCCGGCCGAGCAGCAGGAACTCCATCAGCGCCTTCTGCACGTGCAGGCGGTTTTCCGCCTCGTCCCACACGACGCTCTGCGGGCCGTCGATCACGCCGGCCGTCACTTCCTCGCCGCGGTGCGCGGGCAGGCAGTGCATGAAGAGCGCGTCCGCGTTCGCATGGCCCATCATTTCCTCGTCGACGCACCAGTCGGCAAATGCCTGCTTGCGCGCTTCGTTCTCGGCTTCGAAGCCCATGCTCGTCCACACGTCGGTCGTTACGAGATCGGCGCCCTTGCACGCTTCGTTCGGATCGTCGAACACCTCGTAGAACGGCGCGCTGTCCGGCGACACGAGCTTCATGTCGAGCGCATAGCCCGGCGGCGTCGACAGGCGCAGCTTGAAGCCGAGGATCTGCGCGGCTTCGATCCACGTATAGAGCATGTTGTTCGCATCGCCGACCCACGCGACCGTCTTGCCGGCGATCGGGCCGCGGTGCTCGTAGTACGTGAAGATGTCGGCGAGCACCTGGCACGGGTGGTATTCGTTGGTCAGGCCGTTGATCACCGGCACGCGGGAGTTCTCCGCGAAGCGCTTGATGACCTCCTGCTCGAACGTGCGGATCATGATGATGTCGACCATCCGCGAGATGACCTGCGCGGAATCCTCGACCGGCTCACCGCGGCCGAGCTGCGTGTCGCGCGTGCTCATGAACACCGCGTGGCCGCCGAGCTGGAAGATGCCGGCTTCGAACGACAGGCGCGTGCGCGTCGAGCTCTTCTCGAAGATCATCGCGAGCGTGCGGTCGTGCAGCGGGTGATAGGTCTCGTAGTTCTTGAACTTGCGCTTCAGGATACCCGTGCGTTCGAGCACGTACTCGTAGTCTTCCAGCGAGAAATCCTTGAACTGCAGGTAGTGACGAATGGTTTTGGCGGTCATGAAACGAAATACGGCGGGTCTGAGCCGGCAGCGGAGCCGGACGGCGCCGCCGTCGGGTGTGGATAACTCAAAGCAGCATAAAGGATTTTCTGTGCTTTGACGAGCCGCGCCGAAAACCGGGGCGCGATCGTGGCGCACACTGGAGGATGCCGGAAGAGGGGGCGCGAGACGACGCGCGATGTCGCGCTGCGGTATAATTCAAAAGTTTTCTCCAGCCCGGCAGGCAAGGCTCTTCGCGCTCTGCCGGACACAAGCCATGCGCTGCACAAATCCGGTGCGGCGCGTCGGCGGCACGCAGCGACGGCCTGTTTTCGGGATATCGGAGCGCGTCTGTCGTCGTCCACTCCAGCTTTGTGTTCGCGTATCCAGGCGCCGTCGCCTGGACATCGCCGGGCCGTCACTTGGGTAACCACATGGCTGAAACCCCTCCGACCGAATTCTTCATCCAGGGCATCACGAAAGACGGGAAAAAGTTTCGCCCGAGCGACTGGTCGGAGCGTCTGGCCGGCGTGATGGCCTGTTTCGGGCCGGGTGCGAGCGGGCCGAACGCGCGCCTGAAATATTCGCTGTACGTGCGCCCGACGATGCTCGGCGACCTGAAATGCGTGATCCTCGATTCCCGGCTGCGTGACATCGAGCCGATGGCGTTCGATTTCGTGCTGAACTTCGCGAAGGACAACAACCTCGTCGTCACCGAGGCGTGCGAGTTGCCGGACTACAACGAGAAGAAGTGAATTCGGCGGGCGAGGGGGGCATCCCGCGCCCGCGCCTGACGGTCGCCCGGCGCGATGCGCAGGCGACGCGCAACAAAAAAGCCCGCCTAGGCGGGCTTTTTCGTGATCGCAGGAAACAGGAACGCCCGCGAGAGCGGGCGCGCCGGATTTACGCTGCTGCCTGCAGGCCCTTGACGGCTGCGGCGAGGCGGCTCTTGCTGCGAGCGGCCTTGTTCTTGTGAACGATCTTCTTGTCGGCGATCGTGTCGATCGTCTTCACGGCAGCCTTGAACAGCTCGGCAGCCTTTGCCTGGTCGCCGGCTTCAACAGCCTTGCGAACCGACTTGATCGCGGTACGGAATTTCGAGCGCAGCGCCGAGTTGTGCGAGTTTGCCTTCGCGGCCTGGCGGGCGCGCTTGCGTGCTTGTGCGGAGTTAGCCATGACGGTTCCTTATCCTGTCCTGTTTCCAGAGCTTGGAGCCTGACGGCCAAGCGCTGCTTTTCGATCCGTCCCCTGAGAACGATTGCCCAGGGGCGCATAAAAAAACGGTGATTTTAACCGAGGCCGGGACATGAAAACGGCAGTTGCCGTGCATGTACGAGCCCAGAAACCGGCGATTATAGCAACAAAATCAAGCGAGTGGCAAGTTCAACGTGATGCCGGCCGGATGGAGCCGCGGGCGGCCGGTGCGCTTTTCGGCATCGGCCGGTGGCCGGGTCGCGCAACGTCCGTATAATAAGCGCCCCATGAATCTATTCCGAGCCCTGCTGACGGTCAGCGGCTTCACGCTGCTGTCGCGCGTGACCGGACTGGCCCGCGAGACGCTGATCGCCCGTGCGTTCGGCGCCAGTCAATACACCGACGCATTCTACGTCGCTTTCCGCATCCCGAACCTGCTGCGCCGCCTGTCCGCCGAAGGCGCGTTCTCGCAGGCGTTCGTTCCGATCCTGGCCGAATTCAAGAACCAGCAGGGGCACGATGCGACCAAGGCGCTCGTCGACGCGATGTCCACCGTGCTCGCCTGGGCGCTCGCCGTGCTGTCGGTCCTCGGGATCGCCGGCGCGTCGTGGGTCGTGTTCGCGGTCGCGTCCGGTCTGCATACCGACGGGCAGGCGTTCCCGCTCGCGGTCACGATGACGCGGATCATGTTCCCGTACATCGTGTTCATCTCGCTGACGACGCTCGCGTCCGGCGTGCTGAATACCTACAAGAGCTTCTCGCTGCCGGCGTTCGCACCGGTGCTGCTCAACGTCGCGTTCATCGCCGCGGCCGTGTTCGTCGCGCCGCACCTGAAGGTGCCGGTCTATGCGCTTGCTTGGGCCGTCATCGTGGGCGGCGTGCTGCAGTTCATCGTGCAGCTGCCGGGGCTGAAGAAGATCGACATGGTGCCGCTGATCGGCCTCAACCCGGTGCGCGCGCTGCGTCATCCCGGCGTGAAGCGCGTGCTCGCGAAGATGGTGCCCGCGACGTTCGCGGTGTCGGTCGCGCAACTGTCGCTGATCATCAACACCAACATCGCGTCGCGGCTCGGGCAGGGTGCCGTGTCGTGGATCAACTACGCCGACCGCCTGATGGAATTCCCGACCGCGCTGCTCGGCGTCGCGCTCGGCACGATCCTGCTGCCGAGCCTGTCGAAGGCGCACGTCGACGCCGATTCGACCGAATATTCTGCGCTGCTCGACTGGGGGCTGCGCGTCACGTTCCTGCTCGCGGCGCCGAGCGCGCTCGCACTGTTCTTCTTTGCGACGCCGCTCACCGCGACGCTGTTCAACTACGGCAAGTTCGACGCGCACACGGTCACGATGGTCGCACGCGCGCTCGCGACCTACGGGATCGGCCTCGTCGGCATCATCCTGATCAAGATCCTCGCGCCGGGCTTCTACGCGAAGCAGGACATCAAGACGCCCGTGAAGATCGCGATCGGCGTGCTGATCGTCACGCAGATCTCGAACTACGTGTTCGTGCCGCTGATCGGCGCTGCGGGCCTCACGCTGAGCATCGGCGTCGGCGCATGCCTGAACTCGCTGCTGCTGTTCCTCGGGCTGCGCAAGCGCGGCATCTACCAGCCGTCGCCGGGCTGGCTGCGCTTCTTCGTGCAACTGATCGGCGCGGCGCTCGTGCTCGCGGGTCTGATGCACTGGTGCGCGATCAGCTTCGACTGGACCGGCATGCGCGCGCAGCCGCTCGATCGCATCGCGCTGATGGCCGCGTGCCTGGTGCTGTTCGCTGCACTATATTTCGGTATGTTGTGGGTGATGGGCTTCAAATACGCTTACTTCAGAAGGCGCGCCAAGTGATGACCGCAATGACCCGCGTCCTCGACTACTTCAGCACGCTCGTGGCGGACGACGACAGTCTGCCCGTCACGGAAGCCGCGCTGTCGCTGGCGCAGGACGCGTATCCCGACCTCGACCTGCAGGGCACGCTGGCCGAACTCGACATGCTGGCGGCGCGGCTGCGCCGGCGGCTCGCCGACGATGCGGACCTGAAGGGCCGCGTCGCCGCGCTGAACGATTTCTTCTTCCGCGAGCTCGGCTTCGCGTGCAATCACAACGATTACTACGACCCCGATAACAGCCACCTGAACGCCGTGCTCAAACGGCGGCGCGGGATCCCGATCTCGCTGTCGGTGCTGTACCTGGAACTCGCCGAGCAGATCGGCGTGCCGGCGCGCGGCGTGTCGTTCCCCGGCCACTTCCTGCTGCGCGTGACGCTGCCCGACGGCGACCTCATCATCGATCCGACCAACGGCCATTCGCTGTCCGAAGCCGAAATGGTCGAGATGCTCGAGCCGTACGTCGCGCGTGCGGCGGGCGCGGTCGACAGCGCGTTGCGCGCGCTGCTGCAGCCGGCCACGAGCCGCGAGATCATCGCGCGGATGCTGCGCAACCTGAAGACGATCTACCTGCAGACGGAACGCTGGCAGCGGCTGCTTGCCGTGCAGCAGCGGCTCGTGATCCTGCTGCCGGAACAACTCGACGAGGTACGCGACCGCGGCTTCGCCTATGCGCGGCTCGACTATCTGCGCCCAGCACTCGAGGATCTCGAGCAGTATCTCGGCGAGCGGCCCGATGCGGACGACGCGACCGTCGTCGAATCGCAGGTGACCGAGTTGCGGCAGCGGATGCAGCGCGACGGCGAGGACTGAGCCGTCACGTCTCCCCGGAGCCCCGAACGTAAAAACGCCCGCATCGCGGGCGTTTTTCATTTGCAATTGCGAGGCCCTTACTTCGGCTGCATCCGGATCGCGCCGTCGAGGCGGATCACTTCGCCGTTGAGCATCGGATTCTCGACGATCTGGCGCACCAGCATCGCGTACTCGTCCGGTTTGCCGAGCCGCGGCGGGAACGGCACCATCGCGCCGAGCGCGTCCTGCACGTCCTTCGGCATGCCGAGCAGCATCGGCGTCTCGAACAGCCCGGGCGCGATCGTCATCACGCGGATGCCGTGGCGCGACAGATCGCGTGCGATCGGCAGCGTCATGCCCGCGACGCCGGCCTTCGACGCCGCGTATGCGGCCTGGCCGATCTGGCCGTCGTAAGCGGCGACCGACGCGGTGCTGACGATCACGCCGCGCTCGCCGCCGTCGTTCGGCGCGGTCGCAGCCATCGCAGCGGCCGCGAGCCGGATCATGTTGAAGGTGCCGACCAGGTTCACGTTGATCGTTTTCGCGAATACGTCGAGCGGATGCGCGCCGTCCTTGCCGACGGTCTTCGCGGCGGGCGCGATGCCCGCGCAGTTCACGAGGCCGCGCAGCGTGCCCGCGCGCGTCGCGGTGTCGACGGCCGCCTGCGCATCGGCCTCGCTCGACACGTCGCAGCGCACGAACACGCCGGAAAGCTCGCTCGCGAGCGCCGTGCCGGCCGCCTCGTTCAGGTCGGCGAGCACGACCTTGCCGCCGGCCTGCGCGAGCATGCGGGCCGTCGCGGCGCCAAGGCCCGATGCGCCGCCCGTGATCAGAAAGACGTTGCCGCGAATCTCCATCACTGTCTCCTTGGTTGGGTCCGATGCCGGTCGATCGAAGGAAAGGCGGTGCGCCGGTCCACGCGGCGCACGCGTTCGATCGATTGTACGGGGCGCCGTCGCACGCCGGCTAGTGCGGCACGGTCGTGCGAATCCAGGTCAGACGAAACGGTCGCAGCAGACGAAAAAAAGCCGCCCGGAAGGGCGGCTTGCGGTGCACGACAGCGGTGCTTACTTCAGTGCGTCGAACGCACGCTCGCGGATTTCATCGACGCTGCCGAGGCCCGAGATCTTGCGATACTGCGGGGCCTTCAGGCCGTTTTCCTCGCCGCGCTGCGCCCAGTCGCCGTAATACTTGATCAGCGGCTTGGTCTGCGCTTCGTACACTTCGAGACGCTTCTTGACGGTTTCTTCCTTGTCGTCGTCGCGCTGGATCAGCGGTTCGCCCGTCACGTCGTCCACACCCTCGACCTTCGGCGGGTTGAACTTGACGTGGTACGTGCGGCCCGATGCCGGGTGCGTGCGGCGGCCGCTCATGCGCTCGACGATCTCCGAGAACGGGACGTCGATTTCGAGCACGTAATCGATCGCGACACCGGCTTCCTTCATTGCGTCAGCCTGCGCGATCGTGCGCGGGAAGCCATCGAACAGATAGCCGTTCGCGCAATCGGCTTCCTTCAGGCGCTCCTTCACGAGACCGATGATCAGGTCGTCCGTCACGAGCTTGCCTTCGTCCATGAAGCGCTTCGCCTCGATGCCGAGCGGCGTGCCGGCCTTGACGGCCGCGCGCAGCATGTCACCCGTCGAGATTTGCGGGATGCCGAACTTTTCCTTGATGAAGTTTGCCTGGGTGCCCTTTCCCGCGCCGGGCGCGCCCAACAGGATCAAACGCATGGTGATATCTCCAGTATGTAGATTCGTGTGGCGAGACGCAAAAGCGTCGGCGACAACGTACGCGGGGCTTGCCTTGCGCGCGGCGGACCGGTCTGATGCGGCGCGTCGGCGAAAAGCGACGCGTGGCTGCCGGGGCGGGCCGTGGCGGGGTCAAGCGAGGACGCGCGGGTCGCGGACGGCTCGCACAATCACCTGATTATGCCACGGGTTATTTTGAACCCGGCCGAAAAAGGGCCTGCACGCGTGCGAGATCGGCCGGCGTGTCGATGCCGGCTTCGGGCGCGTGCTCGGTGATCAGCACTGCGATGCGCTCGCCGTGCCACATCGCGCGCAGCTGTTCGAGCTGCTCGGCCTGCTCGATCGGCGCCTGCGCGAGCGACGGATAGGTGCGCAGAAAACGCGCACGATACGCATACAGGCCGATGTGACGATGGACCGGAAAGGCCGGCGCCGGCATGGCCGCGACGTCGGGCCAGTGCGGCTGGTACGCATCGCGGCTCCACGGAATCGGCGCGCGCGAGAAGTACATCGCGACGTTGCGCGCGTCGAGCGCGACCTTCACGATGTTCGGGTTGAACACGTCTGCGGCGGCGTGGATCGGGTGCGCCGCGGTCGCGATCGCGCAGTCCGGATGCGCGGCGAGGTGCGACGCTACGTCGCGCACGAGCGCCGGGTCGATCAGCGGTTCGTCGCCCTGCACGTTGACGACGACGGTGTCGTCGCTCCACCCGAACGTCGCGGCGACTTCCGCGAGCCGGTCGGTGCCGGACGGATGATCGGCACGCGTCAGCACGGCTTCGAAACCGTGCTCGCGGGCCGCGTCGAGCACGCTCTGTGCATCGGACGCGACGAGCACCTGCTGCGCGCCCGCTTCGCGCGCGCGCTCGGCGACGCGCACGACCATCGGCTTGCCGCCGAGATCGGCGAGCGGCTTGTTCGGCAGGCGCGTCGACGCGAGCCGGGCAGGAATGACGGCGATGAAGGGCTGCGGATGAGTCATCGGGGCTGGGCGGTGAGGAGGGCGGGGCGGGCGGCGCGTCGAAGGCAGGCCGCCCGGGGCAGGGGCCGGCACGCGGCCGCAGCGAACCGCGGCCAGGCGCCGGCGCAGCGGTGCGGCGTCAGCTGCCGGCCGGGCCGGCGGGGTCGACCGGCGTGCCTTCGACGGTCTGGCGTGCTTCGTCGACGAGCATCACGGGGATGCCGTCGCGGATCGGGTAGGCGAGCTTGTCCGCGTTGCAGATCAGCTCCTGCGCGGCGCGGTCATAGTGGAGCGGGCCTTTGCAGATAGGGCACACAAGGATTTCAAGCAGGCGAGCGTCCACGGAGTTTCTCCACAACGAGGGCAATGAGGCGAGGATCGAGCGCGGCTTCGACGGGGACGACCCACAGCCGAGCGTCGCGCCAGGAAGCGCCCAATTTTACTGCATCCTTCTCGGTGATCAGGATCGCATCGACCGCGTCGTCGACGAACGGATTGTCGGGGAACGCGTAGTGGTCGGGCAGCGCGCGCGTCGCCGGCGCGAGGCCGGCCGCGCGCAGCGTCGCGAAGAAGCGTTCCGGCGCGCCGATGCCGGCCGCGGCGAGCACGCGCTCGTTCGCGAACTGCGACAGCGGACGGCGCAGCGCCGGCTGGTCGAGGTGCCACGCGGCGCCCGGCGTGAGCGCGAGCGCATAGGTGTCGGGCCACGGCGGCAGCGCGCCGCTGTACGGATCGTTGACGAGCGTCGCGTCGCGGTGGCGCGACAGCGGCTCGCGCAGCGGCCCGGCCGGCAGCAGGAAGCCGTTGCCGCCGAGGCGGTGGTCGAACACGACGAGCTCGACCGTCCGTGCGAGACGGTAGTGCTGGAGGCCGTCGTCGCTGACGATCACGTCGACGTTCGGGTGCGCGGCGCGCAGCGCCTGCGCGGCCGCGACGCGGTCGGGGCACACCCAGACGGGCGCGCCGGTGCGGCGCGCGATCAGGAGCGGTTCGTCGCCGGCCGCGCTCGCGCGCGATGCGGGCGTGACCGCGATGGGTGCCTTCACGTTCGCGCCGTAGCCGCGCGACACGACGCCCGGCGTGAACCCGGCCGCGCGCAGCGCGTCGACGAGCGCGATCACGGTCGGCGTCTTGCCGGTGCCGCCGACGGTCACGTTGCCGACCACGACGACGGGCACACCGACGTCGACCGGTTGCTTCCAGCCCTGCGCGTAGGCCGTGCGGCGCAGCGCCGCGCACAGGCCGAACACGCAGGCGAACGGCGTGAGCGCCCAGGCGAGGGCGCCGCGTCGCTGCCATTCGCGCGTGAGGCGTGCTTCGAGCCGCGCGAGCGGGCCGCCGGGCGCGCTCATCGGGCCGGACGCGGCGCGTCGTGCGCCGCGGCGTGGGACGGATTCATCAAGACGGATTCTCCGTTGGGCGGCGCATGCCGCAAGGTCTTCGGAAGGCGGCACTCTAGCGCGCCGCACGCGGGCGCGGCAAGCGCGGCCGGGCGACGCATCCGATGGGGGCGGATCGGAGCGGGTTGTGGATAACTCTGTGAAAAACTCCCCGCCCGTTCGCGTCAAACACCCGTCGGATGGACATCGAATCGGCGTCGAATCAAACTGCAAGGTTTAAAAATATATAAAAATCAATGCGTTATACGGAATTGTCTGGTTTTTTCCGAGGTTTTCAAGTGTTTTTGGCGGACGATTACCAGAGTGTGGACACCTTCAGCGTGTTGCAGTGCGGGCGGGCGGTGCTGGACGCCGCGCGCGTGTCGGACTATCGTGTCGCCGCCAGCATTCATCCGACCGCCCATGCTTTCCGACTCTCCTTTTTCCGCTCCCGGCGCGACTCGCGGCGGCGACGAAGTGATTCCCGTTTCGGCGCTTAATCGCGCGATTTCGACGATGCTCGAGCGCTCGTTCCCGCTGCTGTGGATCTCGGGCGAAGTGTCGAATTTCACGCGCGCCGCCAGCGGCCACTGGTATTTCTCGATCAAGGACCAGCAGGCGCAGATGCGCTGCGTGATGTTTCGCGGTCGCGCGCAGTACGCGGAATTCACGCCGCGCGAAGGCGACCGGATCGAGGTGCGCGCGGTCGTCACGATGTACGAGCCGCGCGGCGAAGTGCAGCTCAACGTCGAAGCCGTGCGGCGCACGGGCCAAGGGCGTCTTTACGAGGCATTCCTGCGGCTGAAGGCGCAGCTCGAGGCAGAAGGGCTGTTCGCAGCCGAGCGCAAGCGGCCGCTGCCGGCGCACCCGCGCGCGATCGGCATCGTCACGTCGCTGCAGGCCGCCGCGCTGCGCGACGTGCTGACCACGCTCGCGCGCCGCGCGCCGCACATTCCGGTGATCGTCTATCCGGCGCCCGTGCAGGGGGCCGGTTCCGCCGAAAAGCTCGTCGCGGCCGTGCAGACCGCGAACGCGCGGCGCGAGGTCGACGTGCTGCTCGTGTGCCGCGGCGGCGGGTCGATCGAGGATCTGTGGTCGTTCAACGACGAAGCGCTCGCACGTGCGATCGCGGCGAGCGAACTGCCGGTCGTCAGCGGCGTCGGCCACGAAACCGATTTCACGATCGCGGACTTCGCGGCCGACCTGCGCGCGCCGACGCCGACCGGCGCGGCCGAACTCGCGAGTCCGCAGCGCGCATTGCTGTTGCGCGAGGTTGCCGACCGGCAGCGCGCGCTCGCGCGCAGCCTGGAGCGCGGGCTCGAGCAGCGTGCGCAGCGGCTCGACTGGCTCGCGCGCCGGCTCGTCAGCCCGGCCGAACGGCTGCAGCGGCAACGTACCCACGTCGAACAGCTGGCGGTGCGGCTCGCATCGGCGGCGTCGCGGCCGGTGCGCGACGCGCGTGCGCGTTTCGCGCTCGCGCAGTTGCGCTGGCAGCGCGCGCGGCCCGACCCGGCGCAGGCGCGTCAGGCCCTCGCCGGACTGTCGCAACGTCTGGCGGTGGCGATGCAGCGCCGTCACGAGCGCGATACCGCGCGCGTGTCGGCCTGCGCGGCGCGGCTCGAGGTGCTGAGCCCGCAGCGCACGCTCGAGCGCGGCTATGCGGCGCTGATCGACGCGCAGACCGGCCGCGCGGTGCGGGCGCCGAGCGCGCTGAAGCCGCAGCGCCGACTCACCGTGCATCTCGCCGAAGGCTCGGCCGACGTGTCGCTCGCCGACGTGCAGCCGCGGCTGACCGACACGATCTGACGACGACGGCGTAAGCGAAACGAAGGTCGCGCGCCCGGCGTTCCGGACGTATCGAACGCCGGGCGCGGGAACGGATGCTGCGCATCGCCGTCTCGTCCTGCCGGATGAAGCGCCAGCGGCGATTTTCTGCATACCGCGGATAAATGCCCGTGAGTTTGCGGGGATATTCGGACTCGCCTACAATCGGACGCTCGGCAGCATTCAACACAGCCTCCCTACATACTCAACGAAGGAATCGCCATGGCTCATACGCTCCCGCCGCTCCCGTACGCTGAAGACGCACTCGCGCCGACCATCTCGAAAGAGACGATCGAGTACCACTACGGCAAGCATCACCAGGCATATGTGACGAACCTGAACAATCTGATCCCGGGCACGGAATTCGAAAACCTGTCGCTGGAAGAGATCGTGAAGAAGTCGTCGGGCGGCATCTTCAACAACGCCGCGCAAATCTGGAACCACACGTTCTTCTGGAACAGCCTGTCGCCGAACGGCGGCGGCGCACCGTCGGGCGCGCTCGGCGACGCGATCAATGCGAAGTGGGGTTCGTACGACGCATTCAAGGAAGCGTTCACGAAGGCCGCGGTCGGCACGTTCGGTTCGGGCTGGGCATGGCTCGTGAAGAAGGCCGACGGTTCGCTCGACATCGTCTCGACGAGCAACGCCGCCACGCCGCTGACGACGGCCGACAAGCCGCTGCTGACGATCGACGTGTGGGAGCACGCGTACTACATCGACTACCGCAACGCACGTCCGAAGTTCGTTGAAGCGTTCTGGAACATCGTGAACTGGGACTTCGCAGCGAAGAACTTCGCGTAAGTCCGGGCATCCCGCGCCTCTGCGGCGCGCGGCATCCCCCAAAAAAAGCCCTCGTCACGAGGGCTTTTTTGTTTTGATCGGGCATGAATCGACGCGCGGCATTCGCCCGCTCAGACGATCATCCCCGACAACCAGCCGAGCGCCGCGCTCGCGATCACGACGGCCCACGGCGGCACGCGCCAGAACACGAGCGCGACGAACGCGACGAGCGCGGCAGCGAAGTCGCGCGGCGACACGATCGTGTCGCTCCACACCGGATGATAGAGCGCGGCAAGCAGCAGCCCGACGACCGCCGCGTTCACGCCCGCGAGCGCGGCCTGCATACGCGTGCTGCGACGCAGGCGTTCCCAGAACGGGGCAGTGCCCGCGACGAGCAGGAACGACGGCGCGAAGATCGACACCAGCGCGATCATCCCGCCGAGCCAGCCGTTCGGCGCGTCGCGCAGCAACGCACCGAGGAAGGCCGAGAACGTGAAGAGCGGCCCCGGTACGGCCTGCGCGACGCCATAGCCGGCCAGGAATGCCGAGTCGCCGACCCAGCCCGGCGCGACGACGGCCGCTTGCAGCAGCGGCAGCACCACGTGGCCGCCGCCGAACACCAGCGCGCCGGTGCGGAAGAATGCATCGACGACGGCGAGTGTGTTCGAGTGGAGCGCGCTCGCCGCGACCGGCAACACGACGATCAGCGCGGCGAACAGTACGAGCCACAGCAGCCCCGCGCGGCGCGACACGTGCAGCGGCGACGGCTCATGGGCGCCGCGCTCGGGCTGCGGCAACAGCACGAGACCGGCGGCGCCTGCCGCGACGATCACGACCACCTGCAGCCACGCGGCCGGGACGAGCAGCGCGATGCAGGTCGCGATCGCCATCAGCGTGACGCGGCGCGCATCCGGGCAAAGCGTGCGCGCCATGCCCCACACCGCCTGCGCGATCACCGCGACCGACACGATGCGCAACCCGTGCAGGGCGCCTGCCGCGACCGGCATGCCCGTCGCGTGGACGCCGAGCGCGAACAGCATCATCAGCAGCGCGGACGGCAGCGTGAAGCCGAGCCATGCGGCAAACATCCCCGCATAGCCCGCGCGTGACAGACCGATCGCCATCCCAACCTGGCTGCTCGCCGGCCCCGGCAGGAACTGGCACAGGCCGACGAGATCCGCATAGGCGCGCTCGGTCAGCCAGCCGCGTCGCGTGACGAACGCGTCACGGAAGTAGCCGAGATGCGCGACGGGGCCGCCGAACGACGTGAGGCCGAGCCGCAGGAATGCGACGAATACGGGCCACGCATGACGGGACGGAGTAGTGACGGTGGACGTGTTCAAGAGCGGATGCGGGGAGGGCGAACGAGCCGCCACGATAGCGCAATGCCATGACGGCGGGAATGCGGCGTTGCGACGATTTCGCGGCGGCGTCAGGGCGCCGTCACGGCGTACCGCCGGGCAGGCCGCTCGCGCGGCGCAGCGCGTCGACGTCGACGAGTTCGATTTCGCCGACATGCAGCCGCACGATGCCGTCGGCCTGCAGCGCCTTCAGCAGCTGGTTGGTGGTCTGCCGCGTGAGCGAGAGCATTGCCGCGAGCTTTTCCTGCGACATCCGGATGCGCGTGCGGCCGGCGCTGATCCCGCCGTAGCCGTCGGCGATCATCAGCAGTCGCGCGGCAAGCCGCTGCGCGGCCGGCATCACGCTCATCGATTCGACGGTCAGGAAGCTCAGCCGGAGCTTTTGCGCCATCAACAGCGCGAACTGCCGCCAGTATTGCGGTGTCGCGTCGAGCATCGCGACGAGCGCGGCCTGCGGGACGTGCAGCAGCAGCGTGTCGTCGAGCGCGATCGCATCGTGCGTGCGCGGTTGGCCGTCGAACAGCGCGATCTCGCCGAACCACGTGACGGGGTCGGCGACCGTCAGCAGCGCTTCCTTGCCCTGCGGATCGACCGCGCCTATGGTGAGGGAACCGGCCAGCACCGCATACAGCCCGCACGGCGGGTCGCCGCGGCGGAACAGCGCCTGGCCGGCCGGCAGGTGCCGCAACGCGGCGCGGGCGAGCAGCGTCTCGCGCAACGCGGGCGGCAGCGCGGCGAACCACGGGTGCGCTTCGATCTGCGGCAGGTACGGGGCGAGCGGCGAGGGCATGGGCACGCGATGTCGGGTAGCTGACAGAGGTTGTCGGGCGTGACGCGCATCATAGCGCTCGATGATCGTTCAGGAGACACCATGAAGACGCTCGAGGATCACCTTTCCCAGTATGCGGCCTACCATCGCGACGTGCGCAACATTGCGACGCATCTGGTCGGCATTCCGATGATCGTGTTCGCGGTCGAGGTGCTGCTGTCGCGGCCGGCGATCGGCGTGCTGGCGGGCGTCGCGCTGTCGCCGGCGCTGCTGCTCGCCGTGGCGTTCGCGGTGTTCTACCTGCGTCTCGACCTGCGCTTCGGGTTGGCGATGACCGCGCTGTTTGCGCTCGGCCTGTGGGCTGCGCAGACGCTCGCGTTGCTGCCGACCGCGCAATGGCTCGGGATCGGCGTCGGCGCGTTCGTGGTCGGCTGGATCGTGCAGTTCGTCGGGCACTGGTTCGAAGGGCGCAAGCCCGCGTTCGTCGACGACCTGGTCGGCCTGATGGTCGGGCCGCTGTTCGTCGTCGCCGAAGTCGCGTTCTTCGTGGGCCTGCGCGGCGACGTGCGCCGTGAAGTCGAGCGGCGCGCGGGCCCGGTCCACGGCGGCGTGCACTCGCATGTCTGACACGTCGGCCGCGCCGGTCTGCGTGTTCGGCGCGGGCGCGGTCGGCTGCTATCTCGGCGGCCGGCTCGCGGCGGCGGGGACGCCAGTTACGCTCGTCGGTCGCGCACGGATTGGCGACGCGATTCGCGCAAACGGGCTGACCCTGACAGACCGGCGCGGCCATCGCGCGACGCTGGCGCCGTCCGAGGTCGCATTCTCGACCGATCCGGCCGTCGCGGCCGCCGCGCGGCTCGTGATTGTCGCGGTGAAGTCGGCCGCGACGCAGGACACCGCGGCGCAACTGGCCGACGTGCTGCGGCCCGGCACGATCGTCGTCAGTTTCCAGAACGGTCTCTACAACGCCGACGTGTTGCGCGATGCGCTGCCGCAAGCGACCGTGCTGGCCGGCATGGTGCCGTTCAACGTGATCGAACGCGGGCCCGGCGCGTTTCACCAGGGCTCGGCCGGCGTGCTCGCGGCCGACGCGTCACCCGCGCTGCAGCCATTCGCCGGCGCGTTCGCCCGTGCCGGGCTACCGCTCGCGCTGCACCGCGACATGCGTGCCGTGCAGTGGGCGAAGCTGCTGCTGAACCTGAACAACGCGGTCAATGCGCTCGCGAACCTGCCGTTGCGCGACGAACTCTCGCAACGCGCGTATCGACGCTGCGTCGCGCTGGCGCAACGCGAGGCACTGCACGTGCTGGCGCGCGCCGCGATCCGGCCCGCGCGGCTCACGCCGTTGCCGGCTGCCTGGATTCCCGCCGTGCTCGACTCGCCCGATCCCGTGTTTCGCGCGCTGGGCGGCCGGATGCTCGCGATCGATCCGCTCGCGCGTTCGTCGATGTCCGACGATCTCGCCATGCGCCGTGCGACCGAAGTCGAGTGGATCAACGGCGAGATCGTCCGGCTGGCCGCGCGCTTCGGTGCGCAGGCGCCGGTCAACGCGCAGCTGTGCGCGCTCGTTCACGACGCCGAAACCGCGGCATCGCGGCCCGCCTGGCGCGGCGATGCGTTGTGGGCCGAGTTGACCGCGCACGCGCATCGCGCGGGCGACATGAGGGCGGCATAATCCCGCGCTACACCACGCGCGATGCGCAACGGCTAAGATGCGGGGTGCGTCGCACGACAGGACGCGTATGCGGAGCAATCGCCATGGTGGATCGCCCGACTCTCGACGCCTACGAAGCCCATGCCGCGCAATACGCGCAGGACTGGCTCGACCAGGCCGCCCCCGACGACATGTATGCGCTGCTCGAGCAATATTTCTCGCCGGGGCCGACCGCCGACGTCGGCTGCGGCGCGGGGCGCGACACTGCGTGGCTCGCGTCGCAAGGATTCGACGTGCGCGGCTACGATGCGAGCGCGGCGCTGCTCGCCGAGGCTCGCTTGCGTCACCCGTCCCTGACGTTCGAACTGGCTGCGCTGCCGGCGCTCGCGGGCGTGCCGTCCGGCGCGTTTCGAAACGTGTTGTGCGAGACGGTCGTCATGCATCTCGACCAGGCGGATGCTGCTGCGGCGGCCGCACGGCTGGCTGCGCTGCTGATGCCCGGCGGCACGTTGTACCTGAGCTGGCGGGTGGCCGGCAACGGCGCGTTGCGCGACGAGCGCGGCCGCTTGTACACACCGCTCGATTCGGCGCGCATGCATGCGGCGCTCGGCCCCGGCATGCACGTGATCGACGAGCACGAGGTGGTCAGCGCGTCATCCGGCAAGCGCGTGCATCGGCTGATCGCGCGCCGGGACGACGACGTCGATGGCGCCGCATGAGCGCGGCGCGCGAACTCAGTCGCGGTTGAGCGCCGCTTCCCAGTTGATGTCGACGCACAGCACCTGCATGCCGGTCGCGGCCGGCGCGGCGATCGATGCGGTCACGCACAGGTGCGCTTCGTTGATCGACAGGTACGGCGGCGTCAGATGCACGCGGCCCGGCGCGCGCATCGCATGGATGAAGTAGGGGCGACGCTCCCAGCTCGCGCCTTCCGAATGCAGCAGCGGCCGGAAGCGTTTGGCCCGCTGCGACACGCTGCCGCGCGCGAGCACGTTGTCGCCGATCTGGCGGCCCGATGCATCGAGCAGGAAGCAGCGCGCGGTTTCCGGCAACCCGAGCACGGCGCCGGCGGCGTCGATCAGCGGTTCGCCCGCGACGAGCTTCTGGCTCGCCTCCTCCAGCGCGGCGACATACGGCGCGAGGCGTTCGGCCTGCGTGCGCTCGCGTTGCGCGACGCGCAGCCGCAACGCGGCCGACAACGTATCCATGCAGCCCGCGGCGGCCTGCGGTTGCACGGGGTCGACGCTCGGCCCCGCGAAGTATTGCCCTTGCACGAAATCGACGTCACATTCGAGCGCGATCAGCGCGTCGCGCTCGGTCGAGAGCCCGCCCATCAGCACGAGCTGGCCGGATTCGTGCAGCAACGACACGAGCCCCGGCAGCACGCGCTCGAGATGCGAGTGTTCGCTCGCCTGCGCGAGGATCCCGCGGTCGAGCGTGACAATGTCGGGATGCAGGTGCCACACGCGGTCGATGTTCGAATGTTTCGCACCGAAGCCGCCGAGCGCGATCAGGAAGCCGGCCTTGCGCAGGCCGTCGACGATCGCCGCATAGCGCGGCGTCTCGCCGCCGGCCTGCTCGGGCACTTCGAGCACCACGCGATGCGGCGGCAGGCCGAGCGCCTTCAGGTTCGCGAGCAGCGCGTCGCCGTAGACGGTGTCCATCAGCGCGGCCGGATGCAGGCTCAGGAAGAGCCATTCGTCGTGACTGTCGAACGCGTGGAAGTTGCCGAGATGCAGCGATTCGGCGAGCCGGCCGAGCTCGAGCAGGTCGCCGCGCCGCGCCGCCTGCGTGAACACCTCGTGCGACGCGACCTGGCGGCTGTCCTCGTCGTGCGCGCGCAGCGACGCGTGGTAACCGATCGCGCGGCGGTGCGACACCGAGAAAACGGGCTGGAACACGCTAAACACGGTGTACGCACCGTACAGCACGGTGCGCCGCTTCCCGTCGTCGCCGGCGACGGGGCGGGGCGGCTGAAAGCCGGGTGGATCGATGTCGATCATGCTCATGATGTCGGCCGAAGGAAGACTGCCAGTTTACCTAGAGAATAGGCCAGCAAGAAGCATGCACGGCATCGGGCCCCGTGCCACGCCCCGTCGCGGTCGCCGGGTGCCGCACGGCGCAGCCATGTTGCACCGACATGGTGCGCGGCGCGCCGTCGTGGGGTTTCCCGGCACGGCGCGCGCGGTGCGTCACGCGCGCTCGGACGGATCGGTCTTGTGCTGCGCGCGGCCGCGGATCTCGGGCGCGAGCTGCGCGAAGATCCACGCGGACGCGGCCGTGATAATCCCGACGCAGACGAAGGTCGCATGGAACGCGGGCAGCGTGTTGCTCGGCGTCACCGTGCGCAGCATCCCGGTGAAGGTGGCCAGCAGCGCGCCCGCGACCGTGACGCCGAGGCTCATCGACAGCATCTGCACGAGCGAGAACAGGCTGTTGCCGCTGCTCGCGCCGCCGGTGCCGAGGTCCTTCAGCGTCAGCGTGTTCATCGCGGTGAACTGCATCGAGTTGAAACCGCCGAACAGCGCGAGATGGATGACCTTCACCCAGACGGGCACCGAGTCGCGCATCAGCGCGAAGCTTGCCATCATCACGCCGACCATGATCGTGTTCGCGAGCAGTACCTTGCGGTAGCCGTGCTGCGTGATCAGACGCGTGATGATCCGCTTCGAGAACATCCCGGCCGCCGCGACCGGCAACATCATCAGCCCGGCCTCGAATGCCGAATAACCGAGACTCACCTGCAGCAGCAGCGGAATCAGGTACGGCATCGCGCCGCTGCCGATCCGCGCGAACAGGTTGCCGAGCAGGCCCACGCTGAACGTGTGGATCTTGAACAGTTCGAGCGAGAAGATCGGCTGCGGCGCGCGCACCGCGTACAGCCCGTACGCGACGAAGCACGCAAGGCTCAGGATCAGCAGCACGAGCACGGCCGCGTGCTGCATGCCGAGATCGGCGAGCCCGTCGAGCGACAGCGAGATCGCGACCATCCCGATCGTCAGCAGCAGATAGCCCTTCAGGTCGAAGCGGCCGACGGCCGGGTTGCGCGAGTCGGGCATCGAGTAGAAGGTCGCGACGCAGCCGGCGATGCCGACCGGCACGTTGATCAGGAAGATCCAGTGCCACGACGCGATCTTCACGAGCCAGCCGCCAAGCGTCGGCCCGATCAGCGGACCGATCAGCCCGGGGACCGCGACGAACGACAGCGCGGCCAGGTAGCGCTCGGCCGGGAACGTGCGCAGCACGGCGAGCCGCCCGACCGGCAACAGCATCGCGCCGCCCACCCCCTGCACGACGCGGAACACGACGAGCTGCGACAGCGTATGCGCGTTCGCGCACAGCAACGAACCGAGCGAGAACACCAGGATCGCGCTGAAGAACACGCGCCGCGTGCCGAACGTGTCGGCGAGCCAGCCCGAGACGGGGATCATCACCGCCATCGTCAGCGAGTATGCGATCACGACCGACTGCATCCGCAACGGCGATTCGCCGAGGCTCGCGGCCATCGACGGCAGCGCCGTGTTGACGATCGTCGCATCGAGCGTCTGCATGAAGAAGCCCGTCGCAACGAGCCAGAGCATCACGGTGAGGTTCTTTTCGCCGGGAGCGGCGGCGGGCGGGCGTTGGAACATGGGGGCGGACCAGTGGCGCGGGACAGCCGCCATTGTAGGCAAAGCCGCCGTGCCGCGCAGGATCGGCGCGGGTGCGCCGGACGCCCGTCCGTCAGCCGACCGGTACAGTTCAGCCGAAAGTGTCTGCGGGCGTATCTGTCCGGGGGGCGACGCTGTCCGAAATACTGGTGTCCTCGAACCCACGCGATCCGGAGGCGGCCATGCGAGAACTGCGACTCTACGAGATGGACGGCAACGAGCCGGCCGGGCGGTGGCGCATCGTCGATCGCACCGCGCTGCAGGTCGCGGACGGCGACCTGTGGGTGACGATCGAGGGCCGGCCCGACGATCACTGGCTGCGCGCCGGCGAGACGCTGGCGCTGCTGCCCGGCATGCGCGTATGGATCAGCGCGGCGGCGGGCGGTGCGGTGTTCGCGTTCGGCCCGCAGGCGGCGCCGGACCTGCGGGCCGCGCCGATCGCGTGGCGACGGTTCGCCGCATGGCGCGGCGGCCGTGGTCAGGCAGCCGCGTCGCTGCCGACGTAGCGCGCGCGGGGCCGGATCAGCTTGCCGTTCGCATATTGTTCGAGCGCGTGTGCGATCCAGCCCGCGGTGCGGCCGGCCGCGAACAGCGTGAACGCGGCGCCCTCGGGTAGCGCAAGCGAGCGTTCCAGCACCGCGAGCGCGAAATCGATCGCCGGTCGCAGGCCGGTCGCCGCCTCGACGCGCGCGGCGAGCCCACGGGCCACGCGTAGCGGCGTCCGGTCGGGCAGCATCGCGTGCAGCGCGTCGAGCAACGCGCGAGCGCGCGGATCGCCGTCGGGATAGAGCGGGTGCGCGAAACCGGACAGCGCGGTGCGCGCACCGTCCGCCCGTTCGTCGTGCGCGACGCGCAGCGCGAGGTAACGGTCGAGGTCGGCGGCACGCGCCGCTTCGTCGAGCAGCGCGCCCGCGCGGAACGTCTCGCCGCCGTGGCGCGGGCCAGACAGCGCTGCGAGCCCGCCCGCGATCGCACCGAACAGGTGGGTGCCGGTCGACGCGATGCAGCGCACCGCAAAGGTCGACGGGTTCAGTTCATGATCGGCGCACAGCACGAGGGCGCGGCGCAGCAGGTCGGCTTCGTCGCGTCGCCGGAGCCGCCATGCTGCGGCGAGCTGCCGATGCACGGGCGCGTCGCTCGGCGCGATGCCGGCCAGCGCGGCCGTCGTCACGCGCAGCAGCAGCGTGGCCGAGTCGAGCTGCGCGTCGCGCCCTTGCGCCCACAGGCGCGGCAGCGAGGCGGCTGCGGCGGGGAGCAGCACCAGCGTGCGCTCGAGCGGCGCGAGATGTGCCCAGCGGCGAGCCCAGTCGTCCCACTGCGCGGCGTCGAAACCGGTCGACGCAAGCGATGCCGCGCCCAGCCGCGCGGGCGGACAATCCCACAGTCGTGCGGCCGTTTCCTCGAGCGTCGCGTCGTTCGCGAGCGCGATCGCATCGGCGCCGCGATAGTGCAGGCGGCCGCCGGCGATCTGCGTGATCCGTGATTCGAGCACGGGCACGCCCCAGTCGAGCGAGCGTTCGGCGACGCCGCCCGCGCGTTTTGCATCGGCGCGGCGGCGCGCGAGCAGGCGCACCTCGTCCGCGTCGTAGCGGCGGCGCTTGCTCGCGCCGTCCGGCAGCGAGCGCAGCAGGCCGCGGCTCACATACGCGTAAAGGGTGCTCACGCTGACACCAAGGATGCCGGCGGCTTCCGGCGCGCTGAGGGACGTCATGCCGATCGCTCCTGTCGGGGCGCATGTAGCGCGGCCCGGCTACAACTATTCGTTATGTATTGATTCGCGCAATCAAGATTGATCGCGCCCGTCGCGAATTCTAGACTCGAATCCGTGTCCTCAACGGCTCGCTTTCACCATGACACCCGAACTCGCATTGTCCCGCTTGTGGCAACTTGCACGCGGCGAACCCGGCGCGCTGGCCCGCGCGGCCGTGACGGGGCAGGACCCCACGCTGCCGTCGACGTTCCACGTCGGCACGCTCGCCGCGGCGACGATCGCGGCAGCCGGGCTCGCGGCGGCGGAATGCCACCGGCTGCGCACGGGCGTGGCGCAGCGCGTCGACGTGTCGATGCGCGACGCGCTCGTCGCATTTCGCAGCGAACGCTACCTGCGCGTGGACGACGGCCTGCCGCCCGAGCCGCGCCATCCGGTAACGGGTTTCTACGACACGCGCGACGGACGCTGGATCCAGCTGCATGCGAACTTTCCGCATCACCTGCACGGGATTCTCGACGTGCTCGGCTGCGGCCCGCAGCGTGACGACGTTGCGGCGGCGATCCGCACGTGGGACGGCGCGGCGCTGGATAGCGCGCTGGCCGAGGCCGGCCTGTGCGCGGCATTGATCAGAACCCCTGACGAATGGGCGTCGCACGACCAGGCACGCGCGCTCGCGTCGCTGCCGTTGTTCGAGATCGAGCGGATCGGCGACGCGCCCGTCGAGGCGATCGGCCGCGGCGAGCCCGACCAGCCGCTCGCGGGCGTGCGCGTGCTCGATCTCACGCGCATCATCGCGGGGCCGGTCGCGGGCCGCACGCTGGCATCGCACGGTGCACAGACGCTGCTCGTCAACGGTCCGCACCTGCCGAACATCGCATCGCTCGTGATCGACAACGGGCGCGGCAAGCGCTCGACGTGGATCGACCTGCGCGAGGCGGCCGGCGTTGCCACGCTGCGCGAGCTTGCACGCGACGCCGATGTATTCCTGCAGGCCTATCGCCCCGGCGCGCTCGCGGCGCGCGGGTTCTCGCCGCAGGCGCTGGCGGAATTGCGGCCCGGCATCGTGTGCGTGTCGGTGTCCGCATACGGGCATGCGGGGCCGTGGTCGATGCGGCGCGGCTTTGACAGCCTCGTGCAGTCGGCGAGCGGTATCGCCTGGCGCGAGCAGCATGCCGCGCACGCGGACGGCCCGCGCCATCTGCCGTGCCAGGCGCTCGATCATGCGACCGGTTATCTCGCGGCGTTCGGCGCGATGATCGCGCTTGCGCGCCGTGCAACGGAAGGGGGGAGCTGGCACGTGCGGCTGTCGCTCGCGCAGACGGGACACTGGCTGCAATCGTTCGGCACGGTGCCGGACGGCCTGCATGCGCCGGATTTCACGTTCGACGACGTGCGCGACCGGATCGACCGGACCGCTTCGCCGTTCGGCATGATCGATGCCGTGCGTCCGGCCGAACGTCTGTCGACGACCCCCCCGCGATTCACGCGGCCGCCCGTGCCGCTCGGCACGGACGAAGCGCGCTGGCAATGAGCGCCGGCGGCACCGTGCGCATTACTTGCGCAGCTCGACGACGAAGTCGTAGTAGTCGTTGCGGCAGTAGGTATCGGTGAGCTCGATCGCGCGCTGGTCGGCCGTATAGCCGATTCGCGTGATCAGCAGCAGCGCGTCGTGCGGCGCGATGCCCATCTGCTGCGCGATCTCGTCGGTCGCGTTGACCGCGCGGAAATGCTGCAGCGCGCGCACGATCGGCGTGCCGCGTGCTTCGAGATAGCTGTACAGCGAACCGCCGATCGCCTGCGGATCGGGAATCAGCGTGGCGGGGAACGTCGAGTTCTCGACGGCCATCACGATGCCGTCGGCGAGGCGCAGGCGTTTCAGCCGTGTAACCGATGCGGCCGGCGACAGGCCGAGCTGGATGACTTCGTCCCGGTTCGCCGGCTGAATCTCGCGTTCGAGCCACTGCGAGCTCGGCTTGAAGCCACGGCGCTCGAGCATCTCGCTGAAGCTCGACAGCCGCGACAGCGGATCCTCGTAGCGCGGCTGGATGAAGTTGCCGGCGCCTTGCGTGCGGCGGATCAAGCCCTGCTCGACGAGCAGCGCGATCGCCTTGCGCGCGGTGATGCGCGACACGCCGAGCGCTTCGGACAGCACGCGTTCGGACGGCAGCGCCTCGCCGGCCGCCCAGCGATTGTCGTGGATCGCGTCGCCGAGCTTGCGGGCGAGCTGCAGGTAGAGCGGCGTATCGTTCTCGGGGTCGGGGCGCAGGTCCTGCCAGCGGTCGTCCGTGGGTGCCTTCATGGAATGGGTATCGATCAGATTGCCGGCCATTCTAAGTCATCATGCGGCGCCGTTATATCCGGTTTTTGCCGTGCAGCAGGTGGACGCCGCGCCGATTGACTACACTGATGCGTCGTATTCGATGCTACGGCCGCGGGTGCGCGGCCACCAATCCGCAGCGAGGAGCGCATGACAGACACGATCGCCACGGTCGTCCTGCCGGACGGCGAGACGATTCCGAAGCTCGGCCTGGGCACTTGGGAAATGGGCGAGCGGCCCGCGCGTCGCGCGGACGAGATCGCCGCATTGCGTGAGGGTATCGCGCTCGGGATGACGCTGGTCGACACCGCCGAGATGTACGGAGACGGCGCGACCGAGGCGCTCGTCGGCGAGGCGCTGACCGGGCTGCGCGACGGCGTGTTCCTTGTCAGCAAGGTGTATCCGCATCATGCGAGCAGGCGTGGCGTCGTCGCCGCGTGCGACGCGAGCCTCAAGCGTTTGCGTACCGACCGTCTCGACCTGTACCTGCTGCACTGGCGTGGTTCGGTGCCGCTCGAGGAGACGGTCGAGGGATTCGAGGCGCTGCGGCGCGCGGGCAAGATCCGCCATTGGGGTGTCAGCAACTTCGACACGGCCGACATGGCGGAACTCGTCGACGAGGCGGGCGGCAGCGCGTGCGCGACCAACCAGATCCTCTACAACATCGCGCGGCGCGGCCCGGAATTCGACCTGCTGCCATGGCTCGCCAAGCACCGGATGCCGGCGATGGCCTACAGCCCGGTCGATCACGGGCGGTTGCCGAAGCGTTCGCCGCTCGACGAGATCGCGCGGCAACGCGGTGTATCGGTGATGCGCGTCGCGCTTGCCTGGGTGCTCTCTCGGCCGGGTGTATTCGCGATCCCGAAGGCGTCGCGGATCGAACACGTCCGCGACAATCGCGCGGCGCTCGATCTCGAGTTGAGCGATGACGAGCGCGCGCAACTCGACGGCTACTTCCGTCCGCCGCGCAGCAAGCGCGCGCTCGAAATGCTCTGACCTTGCCGGGTCAGGCGATGCATCGGTCAGTGGCCATGGCCACCGGCCGATCCACCGTTGCCGCCATTGCCGTTTCCGTTGCCGACACCGTTGGCACCGCCGTTGCCGGCGCCACCACTCCCGTTGCCATTGCCGTTGCCGCCGCCATTGCCGTGGCCACCGTTGCCGCCGTTGCCGCCGTTGCCACCGCTGCCACCGCTGCCACCGCTGCCACCGCTGCCACCGCTGCCACCGCTGCCACCGCCGTTGCCGCCGCCGCCGTTGCCGCCGCCGCCGTTACCGCCGCCATTGCCACCGCCATTGCCACCGCCGTTACCGTGACCGCCGTTGCCGCCGCCATTGCCGCCGCCATTGCCACCGCCATTGCCACCGCCGTTACCGTGACCGCCGTTGCCGCCGCCGTTGCCGCCGCCGTTGCCGCCGCCGTTGCCGCCGCCGTTGCCGCCGCCGTTACCGCCGCCATTGCCACCGCC